>Ga0066652_100000177_pt1 | contig 35244 bp, 23 predicted proteins | sample GraSoiAngelo_101_FD_71413 | JGI IMG/M metagenome (GOLD analysis project Ga0066652, IMG submission 71413) | Grasslands soil microbial communities from the Angelo Coastal Reserve, California, USA - 14_0903_02_30cm | ecosystem: Environmental > Terrestrial > Soil > Grasslands | place: USA... | reverse complement strand
TTCAACCGTCATCTTGCCGGTTTCCAAAAATTTTTCTACCAGGTGTATCACATCATTGCTCTTCCACAAATGCAATTGATGATTGTATAAAAAGAATAAAGGACCTGGGCTTTCATTTTCACTAAGATCATATTCCATACTGCCTATCTTTACCCGGCACTGGATATTATAATGGGAATTTTTTTTGATAATGAAGTGCGGTTTTGCCTCTTCGGCGGACAATTGCAAAGGTTCCAGGTTAGATGTCTTAAATGATTTGCCAGGGGGAAGCAGGAATGCAATGCGACCTTCATTTGATTCTATAAAAAGTTTTTTCAGTTTTGGCAGCAGGTATTCCGCCATCAGTTCCTTTGTTTCAGCCGGCAGGTCGTCTTCCTCCTGCTGAATGATATTTTCCCAGATACCCGAAAACGGTGAATTACGGCTTATGTATTTATTGATCTCGGACTCCTGCAGTTTGCGTAGCGAAGTGAGCAACTGTTTGTCTTCCTCGGATAATTTATCCGTTTCGACATAGCGGCTAATGTCCAGCTTTTCCGTCTTGCCTACAAAAGCATCTCCATTTTCGTTAACTTCTCCCTGTATGACATCTATTGTGAACTGCGGATAGTTCTTCCTTGTGAAATTAAAAACGACACCCAGTTTCTGGGAAGGTTTTGTAGCTACTTCCTCTGCGATCTCCGGTTGCTCTTCCGCTTTGCTTTGTGGGATCAGCACCGGTTTTACATACGTATTAGTTAACGGCGCGGCGATTCTTTTTATATTGCTGTCCAATACCCGTAAAAAAGGTTTTCCTTCCTTATATGCAAATTCAAATTTTCCTTTCAGATCATCACTCAGCGAATAACCATAGGCTTCGAGCAGTTTATTTTTTTCTTTATCCCAATTGCGTATACTATCAAAATAATTAGCGCCATAACTGTTCAGCAGTTGAAGGAACACGATCACTTTTGGCAAACACAATACATGATCCGGATCTTCGTATTCACAGCTGGTATCAAAATTCCTTTCTTCATTTTTCCTGATCAGCACCTGGTAAGTTTCCCCGTTCAGGATTAATGAAGCCCTGACCGTTTCATTTTCCGCCAACTCGATATTCGCTCTTTGCGCTCTTAAATAGGTTTCGGCTTCTATAAAAGCATCAGGAGAGGATAGCAGGCGCAATGTCTTCAGTTCAATGGTCTTCATCTTCGCCACTGTATGCCGCTGGTCATATTTAATATCTTCTGTCTGCAAATGACCGCGGTCGATCATTTCCTGCAATTGAAATAAAGAGGCAGATTCATGGCGGCAAATATCGCCGAGATTATAGGGACAGCTACAACGAAGAGAAAGACCCCGGGGATCCTTGAACTTCTGGATATAAACTTTATAAAAAGTAGAATAACTATCGTCTTTCACACGAAATACAGCAGAGCCAAACAAATCATCATATTCCACCAGTTCAACAAACCCGATCGCATGAATTTTTTTTCCGCGGCGGATCACTTCATCAGTTCCATGGGTATAAACGTATTTCAAAAGATGGGGTAAGGCCATATTAAAATTTACAATTGACAACCAGCGATAGGCAATGGGCAAATTCCAGGCTAAATGGCTTGTTTATTGCCAATTGCATACTGCCGATTAGGGAAAAGTGCAATCGGCAAAACTAAAGGAATATGAGTTGGATTTCCAGCAAAATGGTGATAAATAAAAAATAATTTTTACCCCATAACAGTGAGAAAAAAAAGATATACCTTGTAAGGTTTTTCCTTTGGCTATACTCGCAATGATGTTACTTCGCTCCTATGGTTTCTACTCAACATAGTTGTTTAGAAATACGAAATTTTAAAATCGCGAAATCCAAGAAAATAAAGAATGTTTGTTATTTCAAAACAAGCTTACCATCCTTGTACAAAGGCAACACATTTGCTTCATCTGCACTCAGGCAATACCGGATATCTTTTTCAAGACCAAATCCCATCAGGCGATGGTAGTGAGAAGCGTCATTTTTTTTCATAAAATCAAAAAGATCCTTCTTTCCTTTCTCATACATTTTTTCTGCCAGGTGCGAAGAGTCGCAATTGATGGTGAAATTTTCCCCGACCCGGTTTATCACGGCACCTGCGAACAGGGTGTCTTCCATATTTACGCGGTCTTTCCATGCCGCACAAGCGAGCATTACATCTTTTTTCATTTCCACCAGGTGATCACAAACCGCGGAAAGATTAGCAAAAGAACCGATCACAATTTCCCTGGCACCTTTGTCCAGGGCCATATGGAGTAATCTTGTACCATTTGTAGTAGTGAGCACGAGGGTTTTCCCTTCTATAAATTCTTTGGGATATTCAAATGGTGAATTGCCATACTCCAGTCCCTCGGCGATCTTACCATCCCGTTCACCCGCGGTCACTGCCTGCATTTGTTTTCCAATTTCCTTACAACGCGATACGTCATCGACAGGGATCACACACCTGGCTCCGTTATTCAATGCGGTAACAATAGTAGAAGTAGCCCTGAGCACATCTATTATTACAACAATACTGTTGCTGACATCGTACAAATGTAAAAGGGCAGGGGAAAGGCACGTGTGTAAATTCGGCTTATTGCTCATGTTTAAGCCGCAAAAGTAAAGGAATGGGAATTAATGCTGAAAATAAGGAAGAACGCAGATTATTATGATTGTTATGATAGCTTATGATTTCCTGGTCATCGTCACACTCGATGTTTCCTTGATTTCACGATCCAGCTACAAAGAGAAACGCAGATTTTTATGATCGTTATGATAATATTAAGAAATCATGATCATCATCACAATCCGCGTTCCGTTTTCGCTTGTTATTTATTGAGAAGTTTCTTCCACTTATCTGTTTCGGCGAACTCTTTGATCGTCTGATTACGTTGCTCGATCAATTTTTTTATATACCTGGTGAGATATAAGGCGTTGAACCATCTACCCATGGCGCCGTATGGCGTTTCAAAATGAATAACGTCGATCATGATCGTCCCATTCTCACAGGGTTTGAAATGATGCTCATGCTTCAACATTTTAAAATCACCTTTGGCCTGCTCATCTACAAAGACCATTGGTTTTACCATCTCCGTGATCTTAGTACGAAGTATTCTTGTTTTAAATAAATGCTTCGCCTTCCAGGTTACGGTTTCATCTTTTTCAATCAACCCAAACCTGGTTCCTGCCACTGCTTCTTCCTTATGTTTTGTCATGGATTCTTTGTGCAGGTCAATATTACGGCTGAGATCAAATACCCGTTCAACGGGAGCGGCAATAAATGTGGTGAGATGAATGTTCGGCATTTCGATAGTTGTGGTCATGTTCATGGTAGCGGATTTGTTGCGATAATAGCAAAAATTCTACCATTATTGAATCCCTTCTAATTAAAAGGAATTTTCGCGACCTGCGCCTGTAGTAATTTATCACGGACTTTAATGTATATATCCGTGCCGATTCCCGCAAAAGCTGTGCGTACATATCCCATACCGATGGCTTTACCAAGACTTGGCGATTGCGTTCCCGAAGTAACGACGCCAATAGGAACTCCCAACTGGTCCTTTATTTCATAGCCATGACGTGGAATGCCTTTTTCGATCATTTCAAATCCGACCAGCTTCCGGCTTACACCCTCTTTTTTTTGTTCTTCCAGGATATCCCGGGAAGTAAACTCTTTGGTAAACTTGGTAATCCAGCCCAACCCCGCTTCTAAAGGAGAGGTATTATCATCAATATCGTTTCCATAGAGACAAAAGCCCATTTCCAGCCTTAGTGTATCTCTTGCTCCCAGTCCAACAGGCTTCATCCCTTTTGGTGAGCCGGCGGCAAATATGGCGTCCCAGATTTTGTCGGCATTGTCATCTTTATCTTCAAAATAGATCTCCACGCCGCCTGCGCCGGTATATCCGGTTGCACTTACCAGCACGTTGTCAACCCCCCCAAATTTTCCTTTTACAAAAGTGTAGTACTTCAAATTAAGAATGTCCATATCTGTCAGTGGCTGCAGGATCTTTGTCGCATTGGGTCCCTGGATAGCCAGCAGCCCGGTCTTATCGGAAATGTTGTGCATCTCTGCCTTGTTTGTATTATGCTTGCTGATCCATTTCCAGTCCTTTTCGATATTGGAAGCATTGACGACAAGCATATACACCTTGTTTTCTTCAATGCAATACACCAGCAGGTCATCAACGATACCTCCTGCATCATTAGGTAAGCAACTGTACTGAGCCTGTCCTGCTTTTAGCTTGGAAGCATCGTTACTGGTCACCCGTTGAATAAGGTCCAGCGCATGTTCGCCTTTGATCATGAATTCACCCATATGACTTACGTCAAACACACCTGCGTTTTTGCGAACGGCGGCATGTTCATCATTGATACCGCTATAGCTAATGGGCATATTATACCCGGCAAATTCTGCCATCTTCGCGCCCAGTGCGATATGTTTTTGGGTAAACGGGGTTGATTTCATTCTTGTACTTTTTTGCTGATTGCAAATGTAATGCAATCGTTTAAAGGTTGAACGGTTTAATGGTTTAACGGTTGCTTGATACTTTGATATCTCCTATGGCTTTTAACCTTTAAACCCTTAAACGTTAAACGATCTTTACTTGTCAACATAACCAATCCGCATATGTAGGGGGAAGCTAATTTTCATCATTTCATCATTCCAATGAGGCCTGATCTGTTCCATAATACCAGGAATGGGATCAGGGTTGCTGGCGGCAATGAATTTTTGAAAGGCTGACCATGTTTTAAAATATCCTGCCAGCTCTTCAATTGTCCAGTAATAGTTCATCTCAAATCGCGGTGAAGGAATCTCCCTGAAAGGAAAAAAGATTGTCTTGTATTCGTCGTCGACATATTTCCGCTCGGCATCCCAATACGGGCCTATAACATTCCTGTAATAGTCGACTATGAGTTTATCAATATCGGGAGAAACATTCAGCAATGAATAAGACCAGGCGGCAAAAACAGAAAGCGGTTTGGAAACCCGTTTTACTTCGGCATAAAACTCATCATTGGCAAACCAGTGCAATGCTTGTGATACGGTAACAAGGTCAAAACTGTCATTATCAAAATCTGTTTTGTCGGCTGGCTGAACAGAATAATAAATATTGGAAGCCGGTTCGGCATGATCAATCTGCTTGCTGCTGATATCAGTTGCATATACTTTTTCAAAATTACCAGCCAGCACTTTTGCGCTTTGGCCGTTACCGGTGGCACAATCCCAGGCCCATTTCTTGTTTGAAACCTGTCGTAACACAAAATCAAACAGTTCCTGGGGATAGCGTGGGCGATACTTCGCATAAAGATCTGCTTGCGCAGAAAAATTATCTTTCATTAAACAAAGATAAAAACAGAAGGCCCCAAAAGGAGCCTTCGTACCCGGGTTCCAAAAAATTCTGAACCAGGGTCCAACTTCAACCGATTTAGAAAAAAGATGCAGTCAGTGAAAAAGGAGGAGTATTGCCCTTTGCGATTACTTCGCTTTTGGCGTTTATGATGTCCTGCCTGTATGATGTAGATTTTCGTTTCTTCTTTTCCTCTTTTATTTTTTCGCCTTCCTCTTTCCAGCGTTTTTCCCTTTGCTCGAGTGTTTCATTTACTGTTGTATCAGTTTCTGGATCCCGGTTATCAAACCGGTAGGTATCAGTATTATCGTAAATCTCTTTGCCCGAGGAGTCCGTCAGTTTGCCGTTGGCTTCCATTTTGTAGTCAACACCGGTGCGAAAGCCAAAGTAACCGTCATGATCGTAGTAATCACTTACCACTTCGCCGTTAACTACTACCCTGTGATGTGATCGTCTTCTAAAACCAAAGTCAACAGGGTTCAGCTTTTCAAGAACAGTGCGGTCGAATTGTATTTTTTTGCCCACAGGTACCTTTACTTCAACTGTCACCTGCTGGCCGCGATATTTGCTTTCCTTGTCTATAGTATAACCGTTTCCGAGATCCAGCACACTGTCTTTTGATGAAACATGATACACGATCTTACTTGCCCGCATTCCCGCATCGTCGAACGACCTGCCTCTGCTGCTTTTCCTTATCTGGACATGATAAGCCGAATCTTCGCTTTTCATAAACCTAAAGTTCACGGTAGATAATCTCCCGGTATCCCCGTTAATATCCCAACCGTTCATCTCATTATCCATCCAGTCGAAATTGCCGTTGAATTCCAGTTCTGGTTCTGAAACTACCAGTATCATCTTTCCGTTGGACGGTTGTGAAATCGGGATTGTTTCTACTGCGGTCTGGTTATTGTACACACTCCAGTCCTTTGACATACTGACTGCAAGAAGTATCGCGGATATCCAGCCAAGGGTCCAGAGAAATCCGAATACCCATCCCAGGTAACTACGGCGCGAGCGAATGCCAATGATCCTGCGAATGAGCCATATTAAAAAACCAAGCAGGGGAACGAAGAGAAAAAATATAATTGTGCCCCAGGCATAAGCCTGTTGCCATTTACTCGTCCAGAGGAAATCGTTGATCGGCCACCAGGCAACACCGCCGAAGATCAGCGCCATTACTGCGCAGAATAATCCGAAAGCAATTGTTCCGGCTATGAATAAAAAGAACACTTTGAATAATACAGCTATGGCATGACCTATCCCTCTCCCTCCTGTTCTGGATGTTTCCCGAACTTCTTTTGCAAAATCCTTTCCTCTTGTATTTGCAAACTCTTTGGCTTTGTTGCCGATGTTCTGAGCGGATTCTTTTACTTCTTCGCTCCATTGTTTCATGCGATCCTTTACATTACCCATGCCTTCCTGTACGTTCTGGCGAATGCTATGCACATCTACTTTTTCCCCGCGCATTTCCATTTTTTCATACGTGGTTCTTGCCTCAGGCAATACTATCCATAATATGATGTATGCCAGGAAAAAGGTTCCGGTCAATGACCCAAATACAATGTTTGGGAAGAAATGACCCATTTCGGTTCGCCAGGTCAGGCCATTAATAACGCTAAAGAAAATGCTCAACAGGAGAGGAGCGGCGAAAATCAACCGGATCGTAGAGACCCTGGTATTGAAATATGCTGCCAGGCCACCGGCTACGCCGCCAATAACCCTGTCATCCGGATTACGGTATAACCTTTTTCCGGAATAAGTATGTTCAAGATCTGATTTCGGAAGGAACATCCACAATAATATATATATAAGAAACCCGAGACCAAATCCGCCAAAGGTTATAATAGCGAATAATATGCGCACGATGGCCGGGTCAGTATCCAGGTAGTTCGCGATACCGCTACATACACCGGCTATGAACTTATCGTTGGTGTCACGGTAAAGTCTCTTCTTACGTCTTGTTTCTGTATAGCTGTACTCCTGGCGTGTACCCTGTTTGGATGCATCGGTTGCCGTTTCTACAGTTTCGGCATCAAAGTCTTCGGGACGTCCCATCGAACTGATGATTTCATCAATATCCGCATCCGTAATAGCATTGGCACCTTTGCGGACTTTGTCACTCATTAGTTCCGCAATGCGGCTTTCGATATCATTAATTATTTCGTCACGCCCTTCTTCTTTCGCAAAATAGCGGCGGAGGCTCTCAATATAACTCTGCAGCTTTTCGTATGCCGAATCCTCGATAGGTATCACCCGGCCGCTGAGGTTTATGTTGATAATTTTTTTCATTGTAAAAATATTTTGGTTGAAGTGTTTCTTTATTCCTGGTTATTTAATGGCTTACCATTTTTGTCGGCTAAGGCATTTACACCATTTGAAAGTTCATTCCACGTCAGCTCGAGTTCTTTATAAAATGCGTCGCCTTTGGGGGTTAATGAAAAATATTTACGGGGTGGGCCGGAGTTACTTTCTACCCAGCGATAGGTTAACATCTCTGCGTTTTTCAACCGGGTCAATAATGGATAGAGCGTTCCTTCCAGTATCTGTAGATTGGCGGCTTTCATTTCTTCGACAATATCACTTGGATAAGCCTCGCCGCGCCGGATGACAGACAGAATGCAAAACTCCAGTATCCCTTTTCTCATCTGGCTCTGCGTGTTTTCGATATTCATAAATCAATTTTTAATAATGGAATCTTCAGTGTTATATAGGTTGCCTGCTTATTTTCTTTTATGTCCATAACTTATGACCCGGCTGATTTTCCATGCTCCATCTTTTTTCTGCCAGATTTGAACGAACCGGAAGGTCCCGCAATCCTGTTGACCGTTTTCCATGTGACAGAAAGTGTGCGATCCTATCTCCATGGCTCCATACCCCGGTATGGGATAAACTTCCAGGCTGCCTTCCACCAAATCTCTTCTCAATCCATTATTTTCCTTGGTTGTAGTGCGCATAAAATCAATGGTATGATCATAACCAGACAACCCATCCTTGTCATGATAAAATTCCAGGTCTTTAGTGAACATCGCCTTAAACTGGTTCGTATCCCTCGTATTAAATGCGGTAAACAGGATGCTGTCCATTTTTTTTATCTCTTTATACAGATCCGCATCTGCTGTCAAAGACCCCGTCTGAGCCTTTGACAAAACGCTGACTCCAAAAAGGACGAAACCCATGTAAAGCGACCGTAAATTCATTTGATTTTGTTTTGTTGAAACAAAGATAAGGTGATATTTGGTACTTTGCAACACATAGTACCAAATATTTTCAGGTAATGCCCATAGAAAGGGAGTGATTTTATATTGTATCAGATTGGTATTCAATTGAAAATGGCTCTGGAAAAAAAATTTCTTTGGTTTTTAGCAAATTGATAAATGGCTAAATGGTTGGATAAGCGCCTTATTTTCGTTCTTTGCGTGATGTTTCGACTGCTCCCCCCATTACTGATTTCCGTTCTACTCACCTCCTGCTCGGATAAATATCTTTCTTACAAAAGCCACTACAATTTTACGAGTGCTGACGGCAAACCGGACTATAGCAATCTCCAGTATTGGGCAGCTCATCCAAACAAATGGGACCCTTCAGATAGCCTGTCACCAGCCCTGGCCAACGAAACAATAGATTCGTCTGTCGATGTATTTTTTATTCATCCTACTACCTATACCCATAACATAAAAGCAGATAATGCGCCTATCGACGATGAATATCTCAACGCGAAAACAGATTACTCAACGATCTTATACCAGGCGAGTGTATTCAACAGTTCCTGTCGTGTGTTTGCGCCAAGGTACAGGCAGGCATCTATCAAAGTCTTCTTTGATAAAGACGAGAACAAAAGGGTCCAGGCATTTGCTATTGCATACGCAGACGTGGTTAGCGCTTTTAAATATTATATGGCAAACTGGAATAAAGGAAGGCCATTGATCATTGCCTCGCATAGCCAGGGAAGCCTGCTTGCCGAGCGATTGCTGAAAGATTTCTTTGAGAATACGCCGCTGTCAAAACAACTGGTGGTAGCCTATGTCACCGGCTGGCCGGTCCCCAAGGACTATTATACTTCTTTAAAAATGTGTAATGATTCCCTGCAAACCGGTTGTATTTGCAGCTGGCGCACATTGCGCAACAACTATGTGCCTTATTATGTGAAAAATGAAAATGGCAATTCTTACGCTACCAATCCGCTGACATGGACAACAGATAGCACATATGCCCCAAGGAAATTAAACAAAGGAAGCATACTGTTTAAGTTTGACCGCGTATACAAGCAAACCACGGATGCGCATATAAGCAATGGCCTGCTGTATGTAAGCCGTCCCAAATTCCCCTGGGGCTTCCTGTATGGAACGAAGAATTATCATATCGGCGATATCAATTTGTTTTATCTAAACATCCGGGAAAACACCCGGCAGCGCATCCGCTCATTCAATTCTCAAAAACCTTACTGATCGTGTTGCCTGATCCATTGCAGTTCTTCGGGGTCTGCTTTTAAAACGGCATATTTCTTTACAAGATTGATCATGGTTTCGTCGAGAGCATCGATCACGTTTTGATAAGAAGCTTCCTGGTCGGCTTTTATCAATAGCATTAATGCGTTGCGATGTTCTTTGCTGTTTGTCTTATCAAGCCGCTTTTGCTTTTGTCTTATTATTTCACCCAGACCATCTTTTACCGAAAAATTTGTTTTGAATATTTCTTCTTTCGCCGATGCATTTTTCCAATTGCCATTATAATAATAGACCACATCGTTCTTCGTAAGCAGAACGGTAAGTGCAGCTGAATCTCCGAGCAGGGTCACCGGTCCCTCTTTAGGCATATTTAAATGAACAGCGGCCGGCTTTCTTAACTGGGTTGTCATAATAAAAAAGGCAATGAGCAAAAAACCGAGATCGACCATGGGGGTCATGTCTACTCTGACGTTTAATTTCTTTACAGGCCCTATCCCGGCCCGGCGCCGTCCACTGCTGGCGGTGGGAATAATATCTGTCATAAGCATTTTAACAGGAGACGCAAAAAGGGACTAATTCCACAGTTCGTATTTCCAAAAAATGACCTTCCTCATAGAAAGAGGGCATTGTTCTTGATATTTTTGGGGTATAAAAACATTGCAGTATGAAAACAATTATCATTCCTACTGATTTTTCGCCGGCAGCCAGCAATGCCACTCAATACGGGGTGGACATGGCAGTTGCAATCAATGCCAGCGTGGTATTGTTGCATGTATACAATATACCAATTGCCGTCGGCGATGTGCCGGTTGCTCTTTTATCTGTAGATGAATTGAAAGAAGCAGCCACACAAAACCTCGTGCAATTAAAAAAAGATCTTGATCATGTTACTTCCGGTAAAATAAAAATTTATACGGAGGCGAGATTAGGCAACGTAGTGGATGAATTGGAAGAGTTATGTGACAAAATTCAACCTTTCGCGGTTATCATGGGCACAACAGGAACATCTGCAGTGGAAAGAACATTGTTTGGAAGTAATGCATTAACGGCTATTAAGCATCTCACATTCCCTGTGATCTGTGTGCCAAAAGGAAAAGAATATGGCAACGGCGTTCGCAAAATAGGATTGGCCTGCGATTTCAAGGAAGTAGCCGAAACCACTCCCGTCAATGAAATAAAGGATTTTGTAAAAGAATTCCATGCCCAGTTATTCGTGCTGAATGTTGACTACGACAACCGGCAATTCACGGCAGAAACCCCTGAGCAATCAGTCCTGTTGCATACAGCCCTGGAAGAGGTACATCCGGAATATCATTTCATCACACATAAAGACATAGAGAACGGTATCAACGAATTTGCGGAAACCCATAATCTTGATCTCATCATTGCTATACCCAAAAAACACAAACTCCTGAATGGTCTGTTCAGGAAACGTTCAACCAGCCAATTGGTCTTTGAATCACATGTGCCAGTGATGTGTGTGCATGAATAAGTGAGATCAGCTCGTACCGTTTTTTGAAGCCGGCATTTTGACTTTCACAGTTGTGCCGGCTTCTTTTTTACTCTCAATATCCAGCGAAGCGCCCATTGTTTTTACAAGATCTTTAATGATAAGGTAACCGAGGCCATGTCCTTTCTTATTGTCCACGTTTACTGACGTGATCACAACCTGGTCGGCAAGCAGGCTTTGGATCTGCTCTGCAGTCATCCCAATGCCATCATCTTTTACTGAAATAGTGATATCACCGTTGGATTTGGATGCAGTTATTACAATTGAACCCTTTTCTGTGAAATGGATCGCATTTGTAAGCAGGTTATAGACCAGGATTTTCAGGGGTTCGTAAAACTGGTAAACTTGCAGGGAAGTATCGACCTCGTTTTCAACCAGCAGGTTCTTTTGTCGCGCCAATGATCGCAGGATACTAAGAACCTGGTCAACCATTTCGCGTACATTAAACGTTTCCTTGGCGAGCCGCCGGTTCTCATTCTGATATTTGATCCAGTTGAGGATATTGGTGGAAAGCAACTGCAGCTCCTGTGACGTATTGGTTATCTCTGAAATAGTTTCCTGCTGCAACGCATCCGACATCAGTTCTTTTTTTTGCAAAAGATTCTTACCCGCGACAGTTAAAAACTTCAGGGGAGTAATGATATCATGACTGATAATAGAGATCAACCGTGTTTTAATAGTGTCGTTTTTCTCCAGGATAGCATTTTTCTGCTGTAATTCCTTTGTTTTTTCAAATACCTGTTGCTCAAGCTTGCGTTGGCGGATGAGGTATTGGGTTGTACGTATCCTGAAGTAGAGCATGGCTGCACCAATTACCGATATCGCTATAAGAACAAAAAACCAGGTTTCCCGGTACCAGGGCGTATGAATACCAAAATCAAGTTCCTGGTAAGAATAATTATTCTTGCCGAACCCGTTTAACTTACGGATACGCAATTTATAGTCACCTGAACCAAGATTGTACAAATGCAGGGCTGCGTCATTATCTATGTTAATAGGTTTCCAGTTCACGGTATCATTTAACTGGTATTCCAGGTAAAGATTTTCTTTATTGGACCATCCTGAAAAGCCAAGACGCAACACTATTTCCTGGGTACGCGAAGGAAACTTTCTTGCTGCCAATGAATCGGGGTTTATCTTTTTGTTGTCGGCCAGTATTTCATCAATAAAGATATCACCGTCCGGAAGCGCCGGAATGAATAGTTTGGGTTGTACCCATACCAGTCCATCCATCGTGGGAAATGAGATCGTTTCATTTTTCATTTGCAGCGCACAGGGAGTACAACCGCCATTCATTTCTGTGATTTCCATTCCGTCATTGCGCCCGATATAATGATAATACACATTGGCTGCATCGTTCTCATAAGCGTGGATCATATCAGTGAGACTGGCCCTGAACAGGCCGCGATTGGTGCTGATCCAGCAGCCGCCATAATTATCCGGGACAAAACAATGCGTATACAATAAAAAATTGTTCTTATCGAGCGGCATGGGTTTAAGTTTCCCCTTGCTGTATACGTAATATCCTTTGCCGTAAGTTCCAATAAAAAGATAGTCTCCATATTTCCAAAGACTGCGTATGCAATAACCGGGAAGTGATAACAAGGTATCGGTCGAACCGGTAGAAATATTATAATTGATCAAGCCATTACAGGAGGCATAGCTTAGTATGCCGGGAGACGATTCTATCATGTCAAAGACAATGGCACTAATTCTCTTTTCAGGCGCGGTCGTCGTTAAATAATAAAGGCTGTCGTGCTGCAGGAAGCCCAGGCCCTTCTCCGTTGTAACATACACTTTACCCGCTAACGAGATAAGACCAAAATTATCCCCGGTCTCGATTTTTGGATAGCCAACTGTTTGATGAGTTTTGTAACTGTAACAATAAAGACAATGATAATTACCAGAAGCTATTTCCCGTGAAAACCATAAAAGGGAGTCTTCGGTAGTGTAAATATTATGACTCAGCCTGCCGTTTACCGGTCGTGTGGGCTGAGGTTTTTCCTGCCTGCCCATAATGTCGCCTTCGTTTGTAAGAACAATATTTTCCGGTAATTCGATCTGTGAGTAAAAGCTGTTTTTTGCATTTTTGTCAGACTGCTTTTTTTTAATGGTCTCTACCCGGTTGCGACTGATCACGATAAGACCTCTAGAATCGGTCCCAATAAAAAGTATCTTCTTCTCTTCACTGTATTGAACGTACCGGATTAAAACGTTTTCGGGAACTATGTTGCAAATCTCTTCCGCAATAACATCATTTCCCTTCGAGATTAACCGCCAGGCAATATTTTTATTGATTACGATTGGGTTTTTATAACCATTCTCCCAGAAAAAACGGGCGCCTTTGCTGTTAAACTCCCTGGATCCTTCGTCTCCATGAATTTGTACCGTTTTCAGTGTTTTCGATGTAACATCAGCCCTGAATATCCTATCGTCTTCAGATACAACAAAGACGGTGTCGCCCATGCGGAAGCCTGTTTTTATCGTTTTGCCTCCGAAATCCAATGGCGCAGGTCTCGGGTTCGTCATTGAAACTAAACGGACCTGCTGTTGTCCAAACACCAGCATGGAAGTATCGCTTAGAACCAGGATCTGGGCAAAAAAGACCGGGTAAGACTCTGTCCCCGGATAATGGATCTTATAATTTAAAAACTCGTTTGAAACTATCAGTCCATAAAGAGCCGGTTCTACAACTCCATCCTTGAGCGGGGTAGTCCGGTCAAATACCAATTTATTTTTATCGACCTTTAATACGTTCCCCATAAGATCAGTAGCATAGATAGAGCCCTTGTTGTTTCTTATCACAAACGCTATTCTTTCCGACCCGATAAAAGGAGTATTCTCTTTGTTAAACGTTTTGAAATCTATCCCGTTGAACCGTACTACACCGGCCTCTGTGCCAAACCAAAGGAACCCTGTAGTTTCGTCCCATTCAATCCCTTTTATCCCGTTTGAGGGTAAACCGTTCTCAGTAGTATAATAGCGTGTCTGAAATGCAGGTGCCTGGGCAATGATTGTTTGCCGGAGAAAGATAGTAACCAGAAGCAGAAGAATTAGCCGCATCATACACCTCCGTTCGATGCCAATATACGGCATCAATGTTAATAGTTCACATTATACAATGAAGCAAGCTCGATAAGTTCCTTGATGTTCCCTGCGCTGGTTTTTTCAAAAATCCGGTTCTTGATGGTAGAGATAGTGCTCATCTTTAAATTTAGGGTTTCGCCTATTTCTTTTGTCCCCATGCCTTTGAGCACATAGTGAAGTATTTCCAATTCTCTCGGTGCAAGAGTCGAAAACGGGTTTTCATTGTTCTGTAATACAGGAGTTTTTCTTAAAGGCGCCTCGTTTTGTATAAACCGCTGCAACAAGTGAAGCATTTCCTCTTCACCCACCGATTTCGACATGTAATAGTTTATCCCGTATTGCTTTACGGCTTCGCCATAGATTTCCGCGGGCTGCATGGAAAAAACCATGATACTTAATTCAGGATAAACCCTGCGGATATTAGGAATGATCTCAAGGGTGCTGCCATCGGGAAAGATAATGTCCAACACCAGGTGGGTATATTTCTTTTTGACCAGCTCCTTCATTAACTCATTACAGCTGGCGACTTCGTGGACGTCGCTAAACCCGAGATTGACCTGCATGAACAGTTTCAGGCCCTTTCGGATCATACTGTGGTCGTCTGCTATCAATATACTGGGCTGCATCGTTTTTACTGTTTCAGATCCGGTATTCGGAATACTAATTTCCTTATTTTATTGCTCCTTTCTGTAGAATTTATTCTAATCGCATTTTATTATTTTTTAAATAAAATACCTTGATTATAGTATCAGCATTACCGTGCCTTTAAAGAATTGCTTCTTATTATCATTCAGCTGAATAAGATAGATATATACTCCCGGCTGCATCCCACCATGGTAATATCCATTCCAGGGACGGCTGATATAATTTTTTGTTTCATATATCTTTTCTCCCCAGCGGTTGAATATGGTTACCTGGGCGTCTGGATATAACGCAAGGCCGGGTATCTCCCAACGGTCATTTTTTCCATCGTTATTAGGCGTAAATGCGCTTGGTATGTAAATCTTTGAGACCGGCGAGACGATCGCCGCATCTTCCGCATAACAGCCTGTGATCTTATCCGTGGCGCGGATAGTATAAGTGGTCACAACATCTGGGGTAGATACCGGGTTGATCAGTGTCGGATCATTTAAAAACACAGAAGGGATCCATAAAAGATCATAATTGGCCGTATTGCTAATAGTTGCATCCAATGTTGTTGATGAACCTAAACTGATGTATTTATCAGGACCGGCATTAACGGCTGGAACGGGATTGATCGTTAATATCCGTGAAGCGGGTAACGAACCACAACCTTCACCGGTTTTTACAACCAGCGTGATCGTTTGATTACCGGCATTACCAAAGGAATGTGTAAATGGCGGTATAGAGTTGCTGCTTGCACCACCCAGTGTCCACTGCCAGGCGGTTATTCCGCTTGCAGCCGAAGCAAGCATTACCGGTTTCTTTACACAAAAAGTATCCCCAATAATAATAAATGAAGCAACGGGATTAGTATTGATCACTGGTATCGTTGCAAAGGAAGTATCACTGCTGCAGCCGCCGCTAAAACTTAGCCAATGTTTCACCAGTATGTTTGTCGCCGCTGACGAATATGTATGTGTTGTTGTATTAGCAGAAGAAGAATTAAATGACTGCCCATCGCCATAGTTCCAATGCCAGGTAGGTGGATTAGTCCCACCCGGCGGAACTGGTGAAGTGAACGTTTGGACGCTATCTATACAAGGTTTTCCAGCCATAGTAAAACTCGCTACGGGTTTGCTGCTCACATTTACGGAAAGCCTGAACGTATCGCTTATGCAACCATTGCTTCCCGTGACGATCAATGAGACCGTATAATTTCCTGCCGTATTATACGAATGATAAAATGCGTTGTTGTTGTTAAGAGTCATGCTGTTGCCATCTCCAAAAATCCAGTGCCAGCTTGTAATTGTTCCGGCCACAGCAGTAGAACTATCGGTGAAATGTATCGAGTCTCCCAAACAGATATTCTTGTCAAAACCAAATTTAGCGAGCGGCTTTGGCAAAATCGTTACCGGTACAAATGCAGTATCGCTTTTGCAACCGTTGTTGGATACCGTGATCAATGAAATGGAGTAATTACCTGCAGCTGTATAGTGGTGATAAAACGGGTTGTTGCTTGCAAGAGTTACATTATTGCCATCACCAAAATTCCATTGCCAGCCGGTAATTGCACCGGACGATATTGATGATCCATCGGTAATGTGTACCGAATCGGCCTGGCAGATATTTCCACTTATAGCAAATGATGCGATCGGGCTTTCCAAAATAGAAACAGCCTTTGTCGTATCTCCAACGCAACCATTATCTGCATAGATCCGGTATCGTACATTTTGGATACCCGGCGTGGTAAATAGTTTTACTGTGTTCATGGTGCTGGCGGCAGAGTTATCGGTAAATAACCAGCTATAGTTTACAATATTAAAGCCCCCCGGTATCGAGGTTCCGGTAAAATGCACTGAATCTGCCTGGCATAAAGGGGAAGAGAAAATGAAGTCGGCGGCGGGTCCCGGGCGTACCGTAACTTTCACAACGGCATCTTCGGTTTGACTGCAATTCTCAATTACTGTAGCCGTATAAGAAACGGGAATATAATAGGTCCCTGGATTTAAGAATGTAAAGTCCTGCTGAAGGGTATAAACATAATATGTTCTCCCGTTGATCGATTCCTGGCGCACAGGCACCGGACTGTTTATGATTGAATCGGCATTAGGTGAAATCCCCGTGGCCTGGCTCAATTTCCAATGGATAGATGTTGCAGGGAACCCTACTTTCAAAAATAGCCGCACAGGAGTTTTAGGACAGGTGAATGTATCGGTATTGCCGCTGTTGTTATTTGTATTTTTTATTTCGCTGTAATAATTGAGGTTATTTATAAGTGTTCCAACATTGTATCCATAGCTTTCAAAATTTCCCAACCCATATACGGTTGATGTAAAAGCTGAATCACATATGATTCTATGTTGTGCAGCCACTCCAACAAATCTCACCACGGCCACTGAATACGATGGCAAATTAGGATGCGGTATGATCTGTGCAGCAGGTACTATCGCTCCATCCACCCTTAAAGAACTTACAGCTATGGTTGGCAAATGAATATTGGCATACACATAATCGATACTGGATTTGCGGCTGGTATAAAACAAAACCGATTTTTGTCCTTGTTCAATAGGACTTATGTAAAACATTTCAGGATCGCCATAGGAAGGAGGGGCAGGAGTAGTAACGGGATAATTCCAGCACTGGTTTTTATTCGGTGTATACTGAGATACGAGTATCGGCTTATCCGATTCAATATAATCACCACCAGTGGAATCCATGAATTCGTAAAAAAAGTTATTGATAAGCCCGGATAAAACAATTCCATTTCTCTTCACAACGGTTGTTGGGTCCTGTACGCAAACACGATAGTAGTTTCGAAAGGTTTCGAGGATATTGGTATTCGTGTTATTGATCGTATGATAAGTTAGATAGCGGGTGCCCCAGGCCTGCAACGGAAAAACCTGCTGGTGTACAAACTCTCCGCCATCGCCGCGACATAAACGAATGCCACCGGATCCCGAAAAAGTTGCAAAAGGATGGCAATTACCGTCTGCGCCGGGAACAGAAACGATCTTACTGCCAGTCATGTCTTTGCTCGCTCTGGAAGGATCCACTATAAATACAGCTTTTCCAAAAACATGAAAGGATTCTCCTTTATTAAGATTGACTGTATAGGTTTGGCCAGGAAGCCAGCCATTCTTGGTTGTGTCAGATGGAGTGATCTGCAATCTTGTATTGTCTTCTGAAGCGATCGCATAAAACCAGGAATACCAGTCAGCAGGGTTACTCTGGGAAGTAGTTTGATAATAATTGACCGAGTAGTAGGAAAACCCGTAGGTTTCAACCGGCATCAGCATTGTTGCACCCGAGACCATCGTGGAATAGACATGAGCGTACACGGCAACCGACACATCGCTCACAATATGAATTCCCCTGTTTTGCAAACCGTCGGCTAATGTCCGGGCATCATTGGGTCCTGATTTGGGAATGAGAATAGAAGCATCGACAGTATTGGCAGGAATATTTAAAGTTTGTGAGTATCCAGTATTGGTGATGGTGATGGTAACAGTAGCAGCCTGTTCGGCACTAATATACAATGCCAGTTCCTGGTTATTTACAGGCGTCTCATTGAAAAAACTATAGTCAAACCCATAGGCCAGCCAGAACTCCTTTCCCCGGTTTGACTTGTCCTGGCCAAAAGAAAAGAGGCCAGTTGTCAAACAAGCCATCAGCAGTATAATAAATCTGGCTCGCATGGTCTTTTTCAATATTCAATATTCTGTTCTTTCCCCAAGATTAACAATAGAACTAATTCTACAATATGAATCCGCATCCTGGCCTATAATTGTTTCCGCTTCTCACACCAAAAAACACAAAAGCTAAACAAATCATGAAAAAGAACTGCTTAGAGAAATGGCATTACGGCTTTGCCATCATTTTTATTTTCCTTGCCAGTATTTCGGCACAAGCACAGGGATACAATTCCACGACATGGAAATTCAGTAACGCGACACAATTTGGCTTCACGGTTACGGATATTGACTTCGCCGACAACAACAACGTTATCGCAGTAGGTTCTGATGGCGGTATCGCCAAAAGCACCGATGGAGGCGCTACCTGGACTTATGGTGCATTTAGCTATACAATGCCTACCGGTTATCTTTCCAAGGCCACTTTCGTGGATGTTCATTATGTAACGCCTGATGTTGCCTATGCGGTAGGTACAACCACAGTTAGTAGCGGATCTGCGTTTGGTGGTGGGGTAATGGCAAAAACTACCGATGGCGGCACTACCTGGACGATGGTCAGTAACCCCCTTTATTTGAATAGAAGAAACATCAATACCTGTTGGTTCCTCAACAGAGACACCGGGTACATAGCTGGATCATGGAATACGTTAGATTCTATTCCCAAATTATATTATACCCGGAATGGTGGCGCCACCTGGGATTCTATGGCAGCCCCGATCGGGGGCAAAACAAAAGCGGGTTATGCAAATAATCCCAATGTTCCCGCACTCGATTTAGATATTACAGCGAAAGCAAAAGAAATTTATCGCATTGAATTCCTGAATAGTTCAACTGGTTATATAACGGGAGGCACGCAAAGTGGCGGGAATTATTTTCAACCGGTGATCAATGTGAATGCTGCTACCTGCTTAGCCATGACCACGTATACAGTAACGTCAGGTGGCGATGCCAGCCTTGTCTGGAAGATCTCAAACGGAACGCTAACAGATTATTCGGTCAGCAAGGAAAGACTTGGGCTGAACGGCATTTACAATACTGCTCCCAACTGTACTTACCGCTATGCCCAAAACGGTTTACATACCAATGTATTTAGAGCTTTGAATATTATTAACGATTCAACGCTTTTGGTGATTTCTTTAAACAACAACATCGTTATAAAAATAAATACTGGCAAAAATGACAGCACTGCCAATATCAATTTCCCTGGTGTTTATGAAAAAGGCAGGTACGAGGTCTTAAATGTGACCAATCCAACTCCCATTAATAACACGAATGCGACAGGGCCTAGTATTCCGGCATCAAATCCAGCTCTCTTTCAGCAACCCACTCAAATAAGAAGGGCTGCCAACGGAAAGCTGTACGCAGGAATTAATTCTCCTGTTATATCGCCGGTAAACAAGATCATGACTTCTGTTGATACGGGCAGGACCTGGGTTGCGGAAAGAACTTTGCCTCTGGGAAGACCTTATAGCAATTTTGGAACTATCGCTATTGACATTGCACCAAATGGTAAATTCATTGCAGCCGGACAGGGCGGCGTTGTATCCGATTCAATGCCTGGAAGCGCTGCATGGCAGAGCACTTATAATGTTGTAGCCCCGGGAGGCAGCTATACTCAAATAGAATTTGCTGATTGTGGCAATGGCATGGCAGTAGGTGGTTCGTTTATCACAGTGACTACCGATGGCGGAAAAACCTGGATCGATAAAAACAGGCCAGATTTCGCGGCAAGCTTTTATAATATTGGTGGTTTTGCATATCCTTCCCTGTCTAAAGCATATTTTGCTGTAAGCAGTGGTATTGTCTATTCATCCATCGACCAGGCAACGACTTTGGATCCAGCATATTCCAATTTTAACTACCAGATGCGTGATGTGGCAGCTGTCGGTACTGACTCGGTATGGGCTGTCGGTTCTGCCTCAAGTTCTGTTCCATCTACTCTGAGGAAACCAGGCATTTTCAGGTCATTTGATGGCGGACTTACCTGGACTGAATACTCAAATTTCACCGCAGGAACTTTAGCACAACAATTTACTGAAGTAGAATTCCCCAGCAAAAACGTTGGTTATGCTGCTGGGTCAAGAGATACAATTTGGAAAACCACGGATGCCGGAGTTACCTGGTTCAAGCTTCCTCTGCCTACTCCCGGAGTAACTCCCCAGATCACGTACTCTGATATGGTTGCGACTGATGATAATACAGTAATTATCACAGGTAACGGCTTCCCGAGAATGGTGGTTTTTAAAACCACGGATGGCGGCAATACATGGACCGACATCACGAGCAACGCTACCACATTAAGACCGGAGAGCAACATTTTCGGGGTAATGTTCCAGGATGCGAATAATGGTTACATAGCAATGGGAGGCGGCATCTTAAAGACCACGAATGGTGGAACTAGTTGGACTTTAGATTATGCTCCGAGTTCGGGCTTTAGTACGATGGGCTTTTCGCCAAGAAGGGTTCCGGCAGCAATCACTTTTCAGAACAGGAAACTATTTGTATCTGGCACTACTCCAAACATTTTGGAATATGGTAATCCCGCAAGCATTAATGTGAACTCAACTGAAACGATAGTAAATGCTTCCTGTACTAATCTTACTGCTGGAAGTATTACTCTAAATGCATCAGGAGGGCTTGCTCCTTATACTTATAGCATCAATGGTGGCGCATTCCAGTCATCCAATCAATTTACTGGTTTGACACAGGGACCCAAAACCATCACGATCAAAGATGCTTTTTGTGGCACATTAACAAAAACGGTAACTGTCGGGTTCAATGATAACCTGTCCCTGACAACAAATAATGATACCATTGTATGTTTCGGAGCGCCTGTACAGATGTTGGCTTCAACAAATGGAACCGGCGCGACCTATGCATGGACACCTGCTGGCGGATTGTCTGCTACCAACATCAACAATCCAATCGCTACGGTCACCAGCAATTCAGCTTATACCGTCATAGCATCGTTGAACGGATGTGCAAGAAATAAAACAGTGAACATTGGTATCAAACCCAATCCAACCGTGAATGCTGGCATTGACAAAACTATCGTAGAAGGCGATGAAGTTACCCTGAATGGAACGGGTATTGCCAATCCTGTGTCTATTGCCTGGACACCTGCAAGTTCTATCATCAGCGGAACTAACACTTATACTGCCGTTGTTAAACCTAACATAACCACCACCTACACGCTGACAGTAAAGAACAGCGATAACTGTACAGCTAGCGATAACGCAATCGTCACTGTACTTCCGTATTGCATTAAGGTCATGAATGCATTTACGCCGAATGGAGATGGCATGAACGACAAATGGCTTGTTACAAATGGAGGTTGCACCACGGAAATAAAAGTAGCCGTTTACAACCGCTATGGCTCCGTGATCTATACAAATAACAACTATTCCAATGATTGGGATGGGACGTACAAAGGCAAACCTGTAGCCGATGGCACTTACTATTATTCTGTAACCTATGAAACCATAACCGGTAAGCGTATCACTCTTAGCGGGGACCTAACCATTTTAAGATAAAAAAACTAAAACTGACTATCATGAAACGTTATATAATATTATTTGCTTTCATCAGTGGAATATCGATGACTGCAAGATCCCAGCAGCTGCAGACTTCTTCGTTATACGATATGCAGGGAATGTTGCACAACCCGTCAACTGCCGGCGCCAATGGCTACGGCATGGTAGGCCTTACTTACAGGAGCCAGTGGAGTAGCCTGAGCGGAAGTCCCAAGACGGCTACCGCATTTGGCTCATTCGATTTACCTGCTCATAAGATCGGTCTTGGCGGTTATATTTATAATGACCGGACAGGAGCAACAGCAAGAACAGGTCTTGACCTGGCTTTTGCCAAATATATCCCGATGAAGGATGGAGCCAGGCTTTCATTCGGTATTGATGTGAGAGCTCAACAATTCTCGATCGACAGGGAAAAGCTGGCCCAAACCTTAGGTAGTGATCCAGCCATCGGATCCAGCGATAACAAATTCAACTTTGACGCAGGATTTGGTATTTCCTATACCAGCAAGAAATTCCAGGTAGGTGTTTCTGCTTCCCAGCTGATACAATCGAAGCTCAATTATTATAATGGTAGTCTTACACCTGCTGAAGAAGGCCGCCTGTACCGCCACTATTATTTGCATGGTCTTTATCACTTGAATGTAGACGAGGTGACGGTTATCACTCCCAATTTCTTAATGATTTACCTGCCGAATGCTCCAATGGAATTCCAGGGAGGAGTAAGAGTTGAGCATAACCAGCTTTTCTGGTGGGGAGTATCTTACAGGGCCAGGCAAAGCTTTTCGCTTTCGGCCGGTGTGACTCTCAGCAAAAAATTTGTGATCGGCTATTCGTTTGACATTTACAAAACGCCTGTAAGCGTGTACGACGCTGGTTCTAATGCCCACGAAGTTCTATTGCGTTACAACTTTTTGAAATAGTCTCTTAGTTATCTTTGGTTAAGGAAGACAGCAGCCCGAAAGGGTTGCTGTTCTTGTTTATAGACCGCTATAGATTATTCCGGGTCCTTTATTTCATTAAAACTCAGCGCTCTTTGGAGTTCTTGGGAAAGCTATCACATCGCGAATATTGGTCATGCCGGTAACAAACTGCACCATCCGTTCAAATCCCAATCCAAAACCCGCATGTGGCACCGAACCAAACTTTCTTGTATCGAGATACCACCAAAGCTCATCGGCGGGAATATGCATTTCTTTCATTCTTGCTTCCAGCTTTTCCAGTCTTTCTTCTCTTTGTGAACCTCCCACGATTTCACCGATACCAGGAGCGAGAATATCCATAGCCGCAACGGTTTTACCATCTTCGTTTTGTCGCATGTAAAAGGCTTTTATCTCCCTGGGATAATTGGAAAGAATGACCGGTTTTTTAAAATGCTTCTCTACCAGGTACCGCTCATGTTCGCTTTGAAGGTCCATGCCCCAACCGGTAATGGGGTATTGAAACTTCTTTTTCTTGTTATGATTGCTTTCTCTTAAAATATCGATCGCTTCAGTATAGGTGATCCGTTCAAAATTGTTATTGAGAACAAACTCCAGTTTTTCTATCAATCCCATATCGCTTCGCTTATCCTGTGGCAGCTGTTTTTCTTCTTCCGCTAAGCGTTGCGCCAGGAATTCAAGATCATCACGATTATTAGTGATCGCGTATTGAATGATATACTTGATGAATTCTTCTGCCAGATTCATATTGTCTTCGAGATCATAGAAAGCCATTTCGGGTTCTATCATCCAGAACTCGGCCAGGTGCCTGGTTGTATTGGAGTTCTCTGCACGGAAGGTGGGACCGAATGTATAAATATCACCGAGGGCTGTAGCACCCAACTCCCCTTCTAATTGTCCGCTTACGGTCAGGTTAGTAGGTCTGCCAAAAAAATCTTCTTTAAAATCTATAGTTCCGTCTTCGTTGCGGGGCGTTTTGTTCTTTTCTTCATCAAATGGCAATGTGGTTACGCGAAACATTTCACCAGCGCCTTCAGCATCGCTGGCTGTAATGATTGGTGTGTGCAGGTAAACAAAGCCTTTATCGTTAAAAAATTTATGGATAGCAAAGGCCAGGGAGTGCCGGATACGAAATATCGACCCAAATGTATTTGTGCGAAAACGAAAATGAGCTACTTCTCTCAGGTATTCAAGCGTTGGCCTGTTTCGTAACTGGATAGGATATTTTTCCGCATCACTGTCGCCCAGCACTTCGATGGTAGCGGCATTGAGATCCATTTTTTGTCCTTTACCCAATGAAGGAACAATTGTTCCCTTCACTTTTAAAGATGCGGACAGAGTGATCCTTTTTAGCAGCGTGTCATCAAACTTTCCCAATTCTGCCACCACCTGTATGTTATTGTTGGTAGATCCGTCATTCAAGGCAATGAACTGGTTGTTGCGAAAGCTTCGTACCCATCCCATTACCGTTACTTCCTGCCCCGTTGGCTCCTGCGCTAAGAGTTCCCTGATCTTTACCCGCTTGTTGAACATCCTGTAAAATTTAAAGAGGGCAAAGATAAGACGCACAGGTTTCCCGGCATTTTTGCATCCATTTCTCCCGCTCTCTCCAGATTTTCAGCAAAGGACTGGTCGTGATCGACAGAAATAATCAAACCAACCGAAATAAAGGGTCAGCTCTTTATGAGTTAATATGTGAAATAGCTTTACGTTGCGGTTAAATTCATTTCGAACTTAAAACCAAACTGGTGAAGTGATAATTTGTGGTATAGGCAAGCTGATCTTTTATCAATTTTAGTAACACCCTAATGTGCTTAAAACATCCTTACCGGGTTCATCAAACAGCCAGGTTGATTTTAACGACAACAGTGCGAATTGATTACATTCCTTTCAAATCAAATTTTGCTTTAAATCACACAATAAATTTGGCAATTGTCGTGGAAGACAACCCTTTATCAAAGTACCTTACAGATATTTGGTTTTTATTTAATCTATGAGCGACCCCAAATTTTTAGCCGCTTTGGGTTCCCGGATAAAGGAATTGCGCCTAAAAAAGAATTTAACCCAAAATGAGCTTGCCATACTTTGCAATTTTGAAAAAGCAAGCATGTCCCGCATCGAATCCGGCAAGACCAATGTTACCGTTTTAACGTTGAAAAAGATCAGCAAAGCCATGGATCTGGAACTAATTGAGTTCTTCGGCGACGGGGTTCATTGACCGGCTCGCTTCAACTTAAACATTTATAACCTGGATGCTTTTCTACTGGTCGAAAAGACCTAGCAGGATTTTTTTTGCCCGGGATACAAGAACTCTCAGCAGGCAAAGAAGTTGTTCCCCGTGACAATACAGGAAGTTGAATATAATCATGGCCTGGGGGGATTGTTGAGAGGACTAAAAACAATAGTCGATGGTTCTCCATCATTGCCGATGCAGGATACCGGATACTGGACTCTTGCACATCGGCATCCAACATCGGACATCCAGTATCTGGCATCACTCTCTACAGTCACAGTTTTCATAGGATATTTTTTGGATTCTTCTTACCAAAGGACTTACTAAACGCAGGGAAAAAGAATAGATCAACTTCTCTTTTACGGGTCATCCGATTTGGTACACGATGTAGAATTATTGCTACTTTCCCGGAAATCGTTGCCTGATGAAAAGGCTTCTGCAACCCCGAAAATCTACAGAGGATATTTTTGACGTATTCCGGCGGGAAATCACCGTGTAGCGGCCATTTGCAGGGGTCTAAAAATTTTTAGTTTTGCAAAAAAGCCGTATTATTGCAGCAGAAAGTGGCAGATTAGTTCGTTACTCTCTTAGTAGGCTCATCTGGTTTCATCAATTCCTTTTACATAAACTCAACTTTTTCAACCTTTTTCAGACTGTGTGATCAGGGAACTGTGTAAAAATTCAAGCTTTTTGTATGTATGATATTCTGCAACTGAACGATATGCTCGTTCCTGAACTGCTAGACATAGCCGAGCAGCTCAAAATCCCCAATACAAAAAAATTAGACAAGCAGGCGCTGGTTTACAAGATTCTCGACAGTCAGGCTATTGCAGGAGCTAAAACCGGTAACGCTCAATCCGACGAAAAAGGCAAACGCAAAAGGATTATTAAAACAGCTACCGGCAACTCTACCGAAGAAGCAATTGTAGAAAGTACACAGGCAAGTGCTGATGACGATAAAAAAACCCAAAAAAAACCTCACATGGCCGTAAAGAAAGATGATAAAGCGGGGCATGGCAAAAAGCCCCGTAAGAAAATAGAAGAAAAAGAAATAGAAGAAACTGTTTCTGAAATAACTGATTTGCCCGAAGAAAATGGTAATGGCGTTACCGATCTCGCCGAAGAAGAGGAGAAGAACGAAAACAACAATGAGACCGAGACCGAGACTTCAAATGAGCAGAATTCCGGTCAAAATAAAGTATACCCGGCCCGCCGCGAACAATATTTCAATATCGAATTTGATGGAGTAATACTTTCCGAGGGTGTGCTGGAAATGATGCCCGATGGCTACGGTTTCCTTCGGTCCTCTGACTATAACTACTTATCATCACCCGATGATGTTTATGTTTCTCCTTCACAGATAAAACTGTTTGGATTAAAAACAGGTGATACAGTCTTTGGTGCGGTTCGCCCACCCAAAGAAGGCGAAAAATATTTTGCCCTGCTAAAAGTCGATACGATCAATGCCAAAAAACCGGATGAAGTCCGTGACCGTGTGCCATTTGATTACCTGACGCCGTTGTTCCCGTTTGAAAAAATGAACCTGTTCACCACGCCTTCCGATTATTCAACGAGGATAATTGATTTGTTCACTCCGATCGGTAAAGGACAGCGGGGATTGATCGTGGCTCAACCCAAAACAGGTAAGACCATGTTGTTGAAAGCTGTCGCCAATGCAATAGCGAGCAACCATCCTGAATGTTACCTGATGGTGGTACTGGTAGATGAACGTCCCGAGGAAGTAACGGACATGGAACGAAGCATCAAGGGCGAAGTCATTGCGTCTACATTTGATGAACCTGCCGAAAAGCACGTAAAAGTTTCTACCATGGCCCTGCAAAAAGCCAAGCGATTGGTGGAATGCGGGCATGATGTAGTAATACTGCTTGACTCTATCACGCGTTTGGCAAGAGCACATAATACCGTTGCTCCTGCATCTGGTAAAGTATTGTCGGGTGGTGTGGAAGCAAATGCGATGCAGAAACCCAAACAGTTCTTCGGAGCTGCCCGTAAGATCGAAAACGGTGGTTCGCTGACCATATTAGCAACCGCACTGATCGATACAGGTTCGAAAATGGATGAAGTGATCTTTGAAGAATTTAAGGGTACCGGTAACATGGAATTGCAGCTTGACAGGAGATTGTCCAATAGACGTGTTTATCCCGCTATTGACCTTACTGCTTCCTCAACCCGTCGTGACGACCTGTTGCTGGAAAGAGAAGTGCTTCAAAGAATGAACCTTCTCCGTGTTTACCTTACAGATATGAACACCGAAGAGGCTATGAATGAGCTGCTCAAGCGTATGCGCGGCACCAAGAGCAATGAAGAGTTCCTGGCCAGCATGAACGGCTAATATATTTTACGCCACGATGCTACGTTTGGGATTGGTTTGTTCGTCGTTTCATGGGCGCATGACACTCAACCTCTTTCAAACATCTTTTTCTTAATTCATTAAGTCAGCTTAAAGACTATAAGTATAAATTTCAAGTTGTCCCCGAGCTGGCGTGACGCCACGGCGCCGCACTTGGAAATCGGGTTGTTCTTCGTTGCGGCGTTGCGCCGCGTGACATTCAAGCCCTTTAAGACCGTCTCTTTTTAGTAAATATACTCTGGCTTTCTACTTCGGTTATACAATCTGGCCGGCTTATATTCGTTATTGAAAGGTCCAATATCCGAACTATGAAAGCCATTAAGCTGACTGTCCTTCTTTTATTCCTCCCGATCATATTCTATGCGCAAACCCTGACCGGTCTCTGGATGGGTTCCGTGACAAATGATAGCACCACTATCCGCAAGGATCAATCCTTTGAAGTTGTTCTTACACAATACAAAGACAAGGTCTATGGGTATTCCCGCAGCACCTTCACAGTGAATGATACCCTGTACTATATTGTAAAAAGAGTAAAAGGCAGTATTGAAGGCGATGTATGCGAAGTAAAAGACGATGATATCGTTTCCTATAATTTTAAAGGCCGCCTGGACAAAGGTGTAAAGATGGTTACCACATTTCATTTTGATCATGGCGACAGTACCTGGCGAATGGATGGCGACTGGAAGACCAACAAGACAAAAAAGTACTATTCCATTTCCGGCAAAGCAACGTTGAACCAGGAAAAGGATATCACGAAATCAAAGATCTTTCCGCATCTCGAAGAGTTAAAGCTGGCCGACGATGTTGATTTCTATAAAGAAGCAAAACAGGCTGAAGAGATAGCGAAAAAAGAACAGGAAAAGAAAAAACAGGAACTGGCAAAATCAACAAAGCCCATTGTATCCCAGCCAAAGGAAACAAAGACAAGCGCAAATGACGTCGCGGTCAATAAGAAACCGGAAACCATGACAAAGCCAGTCCCTCAACCCAAAGAAACTGCTTTAAATAGTACTACGCAGCCAGAACAACCTGCTTCAAAAGATCAGTCTACTACTAAAACGGTCGCAACCAATAATACTGCTATAAATACACCGGCGAAATCTGGACCCATCGCCCAGGTGCAACAATCGCCTGTTAAACCAGTGGTTGTTGAAGAGAAGAGATCTATTGCTTCGGCACAATCAGTGCAACCCTCTTCAAAAGATCAGAATGCTACTAAAACGGTCGCAGCCAATAACACTGCTATAAATGCACCGGCGAAATCTGAACCCATCGCCCAGGTGCAACAATCACCAGCCAAAGAAACTATTCAGCAAAACCCAGAACCTAAAAAATCTGAGCCTCTGGTGGTGACAAAAGCGGTTGAGCAAAAGAAAGAACCTGTCATTGAAACTCCCAAACCAGAAACAAAGGGGGCAATTGTTGCTGCTGACAAAAAAGAACCCGATAAACAACAACCTGTTTCGATGTTTTCAGAAACCAGACCAGCTACAGCCAGCGCTGCTTTATTCATTAAAGAAAGAGCGATAGCGGCTCCGCAGGTAGTGAACTTTAAATCGGATAGTCTTGAGCTTGCGCTGTATGATAATGGGGAAGTCGATGGCGATACGGTAAGCGTATTATTGAACGGCCAGTTGATCCTTGCAAAACAGGGATTGAAGGCTTCTGCTATAAAGAAAACGATCTATGCGCCAGCCAACAACAATGATTCACTGACCATGGTGCTGTATGCCGAAAACCTTGGAAAATATCCGCCGAATACGGGATTACTGATCATTCATGATGGTAATGATACTTACCAGGTACGGTTCAGCGCCGACCTTCAACAAAATGCTGCTGTGATATTTAAGCGGAGAAAAAATTAAGCCTACCGCAAATTGTGGTCCTGTTCCGTGATCGTGTAATCAAACCTACCTTTCGTAATAAGGACTGAACCTCCAATATTTCCTTCAAACAGACCGGCGATAGTAAAATCGCGATCAGTCGATCCGAAATTGACTTTTACGAAATGTATTTCCCCTGTTCCTGAAATGGATGATCCCATGTTCGGCTGCTCATACTGGCTTAAGGAAACGATAACGGTTGTTGAATCAACTGGAAATATTTTTCCATTGAAGTTTAAGAGATCACTTTTTGAAAAGTTCTTTTTTATAGGAATGGAAAAGATGAGATAGCTCCAATTTCCCCCGAGAGATAATGGAGGTGATACCCTATCAGTAAATTCGTCCTGCCATGCAGGGTGAGGCAACACGAATCAAATAGTTATATCAGCGCGTCGATTTTCTTTGCGAGCTTCCTATCCTTATCGGTCACAATATCGCCGGCATCATGTGTAGAGAGCCAGACCTCAAGAGTATTATAAACATTGGTCCATAGGGGGTGATGGTCCATTTTCTCCGCTTCGAGGGCTACTCTTGTCATAAATGCAAATGCTTCGCTGAAGGTTTTGAAAGTAAACTTCCTGTACAGCTTGTTATTTTCTTCTTTCCACATAAAAATGATTTTTAGGCGGTGATCAATTAGGAAAACAGATACTCTCGCGACGGCACTGAAAAAACCAACCCGATAATCGTTGCGCCGCCGCGAGAAACAAAGTTTCAAAACACAAGATGCTCTTTGTTCCTTATTTTTTCGTTCGTAAGCTCGGTAACGAGTTGTACGCCGCCGATCTCGCGAATGGCATTTATTCTTTCCTGCAAAAATTCATCCGGAACTACGTCCCCTTTCAGCAATAGCAAAAAATCAAAATGACGGAATTCAGGTAGCAGGTATTCCCCGTCAAACTGGTTGTTGTAGACATAGTAGCCCAGCGATCCTGTAGGTTCGCAATATTCAAAGACTGAAAAAAAATAATCCCGGTTCTTTCTTTTGAGCTGTATTTCGATATTGTTGTTAACGCGCAGGTCCATTCGAAGACTGCGGTTAAGCCGCCAGCAGAATTGATAATCTTTTAGAGGCGCTATGATACCGAGGAGGCGGGTATCTTCAAAAAATTCTTCGGCCAGTTCATGGTTATTCAGAGCAAGTTTAAATCCGCGTTCTGCCATTCGAGAATTATGTTGAATTTTGAATGATAAATGTTGAATGTCTTCAAAGACTGACGTGACACTCTTTGTTTCATTCCGTCAGCAATTCCTCCGTGGCTCTCTGTGTTGGATTTTCTCTGTGGCCTTACTCTGCGACCTTCTTCCTCACACTAAAACTCAACAGGCGACTCAAGCGTTTCATTGCCTCGCTTATACTTTACTTTCGTTTTATCTCCTTTCTTGAACTTATTGAGCGCCTGCATATAGGTTTCCATTGAATTAACAGGATAATCTCCCAGCTGGACAATGACATCTCCTGGTTTTAATCCCGCTTTGAAGGCAGGTCTTCCTTCTGTTACATCATCGGCCCTTATTCCTGAACCGTCATAGGTATAATCCGGCATGATACCCAGCGTTACCCGTAGCGCAGTTGTACTCATCTGTGTTTCCCTTGTTTTCAAGAAGGCCAGTTTATGATTTTCCTTATTTAATGCAGTAACGATGGCAGTGATGTAATGGATCACTTTCAGTTCTCCCAAATAATTTATTTTATCGGCATCATCTGTCGGCCTGTGATAATCCTTGTGCTGGCCGGTAAAGAAAAACAGGACTGGAATATCTTTCCGGTAAAAAGATGTGTGATCACTGGGTCCCGTTCCGCTTGAATCGATCTTTATAACAAAAGGGATCTTCTTCTCGTGCGGATTGATGACAGTCGCCCATTGCGGTGAGGTGCCATAGCCTCCCACCTCTAAAAACTTTGTGCTGTCATTCAATCTTCCCACCATATCCATATTGATCATATAGTTTGCTTTGGAAAGATCGATCGTTGGATGTTCGGTAAAATATTTCGAACCAAACAATCCCAGCTCTTCTCCCGAAAAAGCGATAAATAGGTAGTTATTGTTTTTTGCTTTGGATGTTTTTAATATCCTGGCTAATTCGATCAATGCCGCCGTTCCGCTTGCATTATCATCTGCTCCGTTATGAATAAGTTTTTCACCAGTCCTCAACATTGAAGTGCCGTCTTCGCCATATCCCAGGTGATCAAAATGTGCCCCAAGGATTACAGTGGTTGGCGCCCCGTTGTCGATATAACCAATCACATTATGGCCTGTCCTGCTCTTTTCAACGATATCGGCTTTCAGTTTTATGTTCAGCGTAGCCGTCTTATCGCTGAAATATTTCTTTGCCGCATCTTTGGATACATAGATGACCGGTATTGGCAACAATTCGGATTTATCTTTTCCGTTAAACGCTAGTTGATCATCTGTAGTCGATGATGAGTTGTAAAGGATAATGGCCGTGGCTCCCCGGTCAGCCGCTTTTTTTGTATTGGTGCGGACATACTCGATCAAATCAAAATGGGGATTGTTCTTATTTTCATCCAAAGGATCCGCTAAATCAATAAACCAGGGCATATCTGCTTCCTGGAGGGCGATAGCAGGAGATGCTTCAATTTTTTTTGCCGAACTGAAAGGAAATGGGAAAAAATCCTTACCCGTTTCAAGATTATTATTGTTGATGGTAAAGTAAGTAGAAGGAGCGATTTGTTTGCCCTCGTTGATTGGAAATGCCTGTGGGTAAGACTCAGTACCTTTAGGTGCCAGGCCGATTTCTTTAAACTGGCCAATGATATAGTCCATCGCCAATTGTTCACCGTGGGTGCCCGACCTTCTTCCTTCCAGCTTGTCATCGGCGAGATACCCAATATGCTGTTTCAGCCTTTCGACAATAGCCTTATCGGCTTTCTTCAATTTTTGCGCAGAGGCAACAGTGCAGACAAATGTCAATAAAAAAAATATCCCGGCCCGGAGTGACAACATAGTTAAATCAGGTTTGTACCGGCAAAGGTATTGTCATGGCGGCTGATTATTATATTCTTTCTTCGTGTTTCAGTTAAACTTTTGTCAGACTTTACGGTTTTTATTCAGGTCTCCCGGCGCACTTGCCTTCAACGTAGCGGTTATTGTAAACCTCAACCGAAAAATCGTATTTCGTAACATCCGTTAGACCTTGCCTTTTTATTTTTGATGCTATTTTATGCCTGAAAAAGGACGAATACATATTGCTTTGGTTGGCAATCCCAATAGTGGGAAAAGTTCGATCTTTAATTGCCTGACCGGGATGCGGCAAAAGGTGGGAAATTATCCCGGTGTCACTGTTGACAAGAAAACTGGCTCAACCTCACTTTCGACAGAAACCAGGGCTGAAGTAATCGATCTGCCGGGTACTTATAGCCTCTACCCCAGAAAAATGGATGAATGGGTAAGCTATAAAGTTTTACTCAACCAGGACAGCAACATAAAAGCCGATGTAGTGGTGGCGGTGGCAGATGCGAGCAACCTCAAAAGAAATTTACTTTTCTGTACCCAGATCATCGATCTCAAAGTACCGGTTGTGATCGCATTGACAATGATGGATATGGCTGCTAAAAAAGGCATCAGGATAGATATTGCAGAGCTGGAAAGGGAGTTGGGTGTGCCAGTTGTTCCTGTGAATCCCAGAAAGCAAAAAGGAATTGCGCAGTTGAAAAAAGTGATCGAGCAAACTTCGCAGCAGCTTTTCCAGGCACCATCCAGAGATTTTATTGACAACAGATCCCTGGCCTATGCGGCCGTTGGCGAAGTAAAAAGTAGATTCCCGGAATTAAGCAACTATGCCGCTATTCATTACCTGATCAATCACGAATCGTTTTCGCTAAACGATGCAGACCAGATGCTGGTAGAAAGTATAGAGGAAAAAAATAAATTCAACCCTACAAAAACACAGGCTGAGGAGATCCTGCAACGATATACCCGTATCAGGCAGATCATGAAGGCGGCGGTTTCGGAACCCGATCCTTTGCAACAAAGCCTTTTTACAGAAAAACTGGATAATATCCTGCTCCATCGCCGCCTGGGATATATCATATTACTGGTTGTTTTATTCTTGTTATTTCAAAGTGTATTCTGGTTGGCCTCCTTTCCGATGGATTGGATTGATAGCGGTGTTACATTGTTGTCCCGGTCGCTTTCTGCTACATTGCCTGATACCAGGTGGAGTGATCTGCTGATCAATGGAGTTATTGCCGGGCTAGGGGGCATTATCATGTTTGTGCCACAGATCATGATCTTGTTTGGAATTGTGACGCTATTGGAAGACACAGGTTATATGGCCAGGATCAGTTTTCTTACAGACCGGTTAATGCGAAGCGTAGGTCTCAACGGCAAAAGTGTAATGCCAATGATCAGCGGTTTTGCGTGCGCAGTGCCTGCGATCATGAGTGCCAGGAATATCGAAAACCGGAAAGAAAGATTGCTTACGATATTGATAACCCCGTTGATGAGCTGCTCTGCGAGGTTGCCGGTGTTTACCATATTGATCGGTCTTGTGATCCCTTCCACTTATGTTTTTGGCTTTTTGAGTGTGCAGGGCCTGGTGATGATGGGACTATACCTGCTCGGGCTCGTAATGGCGCTGATCGTTTCTTATGTTGCCAAATGGTTTATTAAAATAAAGGAAAAAAGCTTTTTCATTCTCGAATTACCCACTTACCGCTCGCCCCGCTGGAACAATGTAGTGCAAACGATGATCAGCAAAGCGAAGATATTTGTCACCGATGCGGGAAAGGTGATCATGATCATCAGTCTTATCCTTTGGGCCCTGAGTTCTTTTGGTCCCGAAAAAAGAATGAATAGGGTGCGCGACCAGTTTGCGGAACTAAAAGCTCAGCCCAGTGCTGATACTGCATCGCTGGAAAAAGAGTTTAAGGCAGCCAAGCTGGAAAATTCATGGGCCGGGATTATGGGTAAGAGCATAGAACCGGCGATAACTCCATTAGGTTATGACTGGAAGATCGGCATTGCTTTGATCACTTCTTTTGCCGCAAGAGAAGTGTTTGTTGGTACCATGGCCACTCTTTACAGCGTGGGCGATGAGAAAAACAACCTGAAGCTGAAAGAAAAAATGAAAGCAGCGGTCGGCACAGATGGAAAACCGGTATTCAACCTGGCGTCTGGGATATCTTTGATGATCTTTTATGTATTTGCCATGCAATGCATGAGCACCCTTGCTGTCGTAAGAAGAGAAACGAGAAGCTGGAAATGGCCGGCTATACAGTTCGTTTATATGACAGCATTAGCGTATGTGATGAGCTTGTTTGCTTATCAGGTACTCCGCTAGATGCTGGTTACTGCCATGCGGATGTGCCAGAATCTAGCATCCGCCATCTAGCATCATTCGGCTTTGGACCATTTGTCTTTCGGTTCAAAATAATGCCACAGCAGCGAAGAAAGGTTTCTCGCCAGCGTCCACGCTTCATTACTGTGTGTCCAACTGATATCCTTGTTGTTCTTGGTAAAAATGCAAAAAATATAAGGATTGTGTGGCGCATTTACCAGGAGAACTTCACTTCGTACAGCATTGACACAGCCATTTTTGCTAAATACCTCGATATATGGGGG
>Ga0066652_100000175_pt1 | contig 35340 bp, 24 predicted proteins | sample GraSoiAngelo_101_FD_71413 | JGI IMG/M metagenome (GOLD analysis project Ga0066652, IMG submission 71413) | Grasslands soil microbial communities from the Angelo Coastal Reserve, California, USA - 14_0903_02_30cm | ecosystem: Environmental > Terrestrial > Soil > Grasslands | place: USA... | reverse complement strand
GAAAACTAATGTCTGCAGGCAAACGTGTACTTACTGGTGAAAGTTTGTTTATGACGGCATTTACCAATGCCGGCCAGGGGAAAAAGAAAGTCAGCTTCGCGGCTCCTTATACTGGCAAGATAATCCCGATGGATCTGCAAGAGTTGGGAGGAACGATCATTGCACAGAAAGATGCTTTTTTATGCGCGGCGAAGGGTGTCAGTGTGGGCATATTTTTTCAACGAAAATTGGGTACTGGAATCTTTGGCGGCGAAGGGTTTATCATGGAAAAAATAGACGGTGATGGAATGGCATTTATGCATGCAGGCGGATATGTGATTGAAAAGATATTGGTGCCTGGCGAAGTATTAAAGGTGGATACCGGATGCGTAGTTGCCTACACGCCTACTATTGATTTTGATATCGAGTTTGTCAGGGGTGTCAAAAACTGGCTGTTTGGTGGTGAGGGTTTGTTCTTTGCCAGGTTGCAGGGTCCGGGAAGAGTGTGGATACAATCTTTACCGATCAGCAGGCTGGCGGGAAGAATAGTTGAATATGGCACATATCACCGGAAGGAAGAAGGCAGCATTCTGGGTGGATTGGGGAACCTCTTTGATGGAAGAGAGTAATTTATGAATTAAGAATTATGAATAAACCGCCCCTCTGGAGCGGTTTCCATTGTTATAAGTTGGTATCGTATTCACGATTCACAGTGTTAAATTCATAATTCTATTTCAAAATGCCGGGATAGCTGCTCGCGAGGGCCAGTTCATACTCGTCTTTCTTTTTCAACTTCTGGATAAACTCCCTGAGCTGGAGAGAATCCGCGCTTTTTTGATAGACCTGGTCATGAGCCAGCAATACCATGTTATCCCTGGTTTTTGTTTTATCATTATTGAAGACGCTATCTATCTGGTTCAACAATTCGTCGGCAGTGTTTTTCAGGGCAAGGGTCTTTGGATCGTAGTGCCATTCAAGGTCCCAGCCAAATACGACAAAGCCTGCTTTCTGCAATGAATCCATTGCTTTTTTACTTTTTTTGATGTCGGTGAAATGAAGACTGTCGATTCGCCAGCTGTTCCGCCCGGGCGCTCTAACAATGTTATTCTCTGGTAATAAAGACTCCTTTGTTTTTTCCATATCCTTTACTACTGTTTCCGGGTCTTTATAAAATTTGCTATAGCGATTATGGGCATGGGTAAAACTGTGATTGCACAGTTCGATATTCGTGGCCATTTTCAGGCTGTCCCAGACCTGGGTTTGACCTATGCTGGCAAAAACATGTTCACCTACGATGAAAAAGGTGACAGGGATATTTTCCTGTTGCACAATATCAAGTACATTCCTGGTTCCTTTGTTCGGACCATCGTCAAAAGTCAGGTAGATCTTTTTTTTCTTTTTTACTGGCTTTGGCGGGGCAGTGGGTTGCGGCTTTGCCACCTGGACTTTTACGGTGTCCGGCTCTGAAGTAAAGTTTGCTGTTATTTCTTTTGCAGCAGGGCGGTGGCAGGAAAACAGTAGAATGGAAAGAAAGAGGATGGCAACAAAATTAAAAAAGCCGCTGGAAGGCTCACCTTCGTCGGCTGGATCTGCGTAATACATAAATTTGGGGGGTTGTTTGTTTAGACAATGAATTTATGATTGCTGAGGAGGGCTAAACAAATTTCCGTAGTTAAAAATTGGTGAATGGTGAATGATTAGTTGCCGGATGTCACGTACCAGGTGTCAGGCGTGATCAGTTGAAGTTTTAAATGTTATCATTTAGACAAGCGTTAACACCTGCAGCAGTTCTTATTCGCCAGTCATACTTAAAACGTGCCTGCCGGCGGGCTTACAACTTATAACTTACAACTAACCTCGCAACTGCCGAAACTGTTGTAAATTGCAAAACTTAAAACACCATAACAACGATGGCTCGCAAACTTGAAGTATTAAATGACGTCGTGATCAAGTTCGCCGGAGATAGCGGCGACGGTATGCAATTAACAGGTACACAGTTTACCAATAACACGGCTATGTTGGGTATCGATCTTTCCACCTTTCCCGATTTCCCTGCTGAGATCAGGGCGCCCCAGGGTACTTTACCAGGCGTCAGCGGTTTTCAGTTACGATTTTCATCAGACAGGGTATACACGCCAGGTGATGCCTGCGATGTATTGGTGGCCATGAACGCTGCAGCATTGAAAACAAACCTGACCGGGTTAAAAAAAGGAGGGAAGATCATTGCCAATACAGATGGCTTTGATGCAAAGAATCTCCGCCTGGCTAACTATCCCGATGGCGAAAATCCACTGGAAAATAACAGCCTGGATAATTATGAAGTGATAAAAATGGATGTTACCAAGATGACCAGGGAAGCATTGAAGGATATAACCATGGGAATGAAGGAAAAGGACAGGGCCAAAAATATGTTCGTTCTGGGTTTTCTCTACTTTATGTATGGTCGGGATATGGATAACACGATAGCTTTTCTCAAGGACAAATTTTCGAAAAAGCCGGAGATACTGGAAAGTAACCTCAAGGTGCTTCAGGCCGGTTACAATTTTGGAGATACGACTGAAATTTTCAGTACTACCTATAAAGTTGAAAAAGCAAAAATGCCGCCGGGAGCATACCGGTCCGTAATGGGCAACCAGGCATTGGCATATGGCCTGATCGCGGCTTCGCAAACAAGTGGGTTGCCGCTTTTCCTTGGATCATACCCGATCACGCCAGCTTCGGATATATTACATGAGCTGGCCCGCCATAAAAACTTCGGAGTAAAAACCTTCCAGGCTGAGGATGAAATTGCAGCCATTACGTCTGCGATTGGTGCGGCCTACGGCGGTTCATTGGGGGTGACTACTACTTCTGGTCCCGGGATGGCCTTGAAAGCTGAAGCAATGGGTTTAGCAATGATGCTCGAGATCCCGTTGCTCATTATCGATATTCAGCGCGGCGGACCATCTACGGGATTACCTACCAAGACTGAACAAAGTGACCTGCTCCAGGCTTACTACGGAAGAAATGGCGAAAGTCCTATGCCTGTGATCTCCGCTTCTACGCCTGCTGATTGTTTTGATGCCGTGTATGAAGCTGTTCGTGTCGCGGTGCAACATATGACTCCCGTGATATTCTTAAGCGATGGCTATATAGCTAATGGCGCTGAGCCATGGCGATTTCCCCAAACTAAAGATCTGCCTGCAATAACTGTAAGTTTTAAAACGAAACTGGATGAAGGAGAGGAAAAATTTCAGCCTTATCTCCGTGATGAAAAACTGGTCAGGCCATGGGCGGTTCCAGGCACTGCGGGACTGGAACACCGGATTGGTGGTTTGGAAAAACAAAATATCACCGGTAATGTCAGTTATGATCCCGAGAACCACCAATTGATGGTAAAGATCCGGCAGGATAAGGTTGACAAGATTGCAAATTATATTCCTGAGCAAAAAATTGATAACGGCCCGGAAAAAGGAAAGGTATTGGTGTTGGGATGGGGTTCTACTTATGGCGCTATCAAATCGGCAGTAGCAGAATATGTGAGAAAAGGTCAGCCAGTGGCTCACGCCCATCTGCGTTACCTGAGACCGTTTCCGAGGAACCTGGGGGACATAATAAAGAACTACGAAAAGGTTTTAATACCTGAAATCAATAATGGTCAACTGATCAAGATTATCCGGGATGTTTATTTTGTGGATGCAAACGGGTACAATAAGATCATGGGTGTGCCAATCACGAAGACGGAATTGGTCGAAGAGATTAAAAAATACCTGTAAGAATATAGCCGGTTTATCCTGGACAATCTTTTATTCGTCCAGCATTTGAGCAATCAAACGGTCAATTTTTTTTGCCTTTTCCAGCAATGTTTTATTCCTGATGTATTGTTCAATGTCTTCAACTTCGCTTAACAGGCTTTGTTTAAACACACTGGCAAATGGAGAATAATCCAGGCTGAATTGCCACTCATCCTTTAGGCAGCTGAAGACCCTTTTATCGTTTCCAACAAGGAAGGTAAATCGTATGAACATGTATTTCTCAGGAGGCAATGAAAGAATGTGAGTCATGATACATTCGTAATAATGTATCCAGATCTCAAGGTATTCACCGGCATACTTCCTGGATAATTGTTGCCGGCTTTTATTTTTAAACAGCAGCCATTTTAATTTAGATAAACCTTTTTTTGATCGCAATTTTCGAGAATGGGTTGCATATTCTCTTTGCAACATGGAATTGACAGTTGCTTTGTAATCCCTGACGACCACGAGATAAAACGCGGATGGTATTAGCTCTTTATATACATCCAGAAAAAGGCAGGTGCGAGGCTCCTTCCAGCCCCACTGTTCATGTTGATCGTTTTTTTCGACAAGCAGCGAAACGAGCGGTTCTTTTTCCAAGGGCGTCAAACTTCTGAAAGGGCTGCTTGTAAATCCGGACGAGGGTATTTTTCTTGCTTTTAAAAATTGTTGATGTATCTCCAGGAAATCAGCATCTTCAAAATGGCCATCTGCATTGCCGATACCCGCAGGTTCCAGCCTTTCCCCGACTGGCAAACCGCAACGCCTTAGCCATTGTGTAATCACAGAGGTGCCTGACCGGTGCATACCGGTTATTATGAGAACCTTTGGGCTCATGAATTCAATTTTAATTACCTGTAAACAGACCTGTAGTAGTAATCCCTGGAATTATGCTGTATGATCCTGACCGGGGCGATATATTGTAAAATAAAATGGCCGATCTTATCTGTGCATTCTTCTATTGTGTGCAAGCTCGTGTTGATATGAAGATCAGGTTGGGCCGGAACATCAAACGGGTCAGATATACCCGTAAGGTTTCCCAGTTTACAGGGATGATCGTTTGGTAATTCAGCCCTGGCATAAAGACCTTTCGTGTCTCTTTGTTTTAAAGTCCCCAGTCGACAATCGATGTAAATTGTTTTAACGTTTGGATATCTTCCTGAAACTTCGTTCCGCATTTCCTGGTAGGGGTTAATAGCGCAAATGATCGGGATAATTCCATGTTTTGCCAGCTTACCGGCAACAAAAGCCATTCTACGCATATTTTCGAAGCGGTCTTCTTTGGCAAATCCAAGCCCTTTACACAATGTCTCACGATATTCGTCTCCATCAATGACCTCGATGGGCACAAGTTTGTCAAGCTTCGATTCCACAGCCCTTGCCAGGGTTGTTTTACCTGACCCGGACAATCCGCAAAATTGAACGATCATTGCATCATGGGTTTATACAGGGGTACTGTTGTCGATGTTTAGACGTTAAGTAAGCGGGTTGCTATTGGGAAAAATATTAGAATGAAATTAGTTTTACGGACTCAACAAGGGATTTGTTGTTAGATTAGACAATTGTCAAAATAATTTTCCCTGTTCTCCTGGTCTCCTGAATATACTTGTGTCCAGGTGCCATTCTTCCGCGTTCATACCATAGAGCTTTCCATATTTTTTATACTGCTGTGCCACCATTTTTGCAATGGGTCCTTCGCCTCGCATTCTTACACCCCACCGGGAGTCATTCACTTTGCCATCATGCGATTGTTCCAAAAGATGCCATACTTTATCAGCTCGATCGGGGAAATTTTTATATAACCAGTCATGAAATAAAAACTTAATGGCCCCATTCAATCTTATAAAAGTATAAGCGGTGAAGGTCGCGCCATTATCCCTGGCTTCTTTCATTATTCTTTGCATTTCGTGTTCATTCAAGCCTGGTATCATTGGACCCATCATAACACCCATGCGAACACCTGCGGAGCTCAATTCATTTATTACTTTTAATTTTTGTTTGGCTGTAGTGGTGCGCGGTTCCATAACTCTCCTAAGGTCCTCATTAAAGGAAGTAATGGATACCATGGCAGAAACCAGCCTTTTTTTGCCCATTTCCTGCAATACATCTTTATCCCTGAGTATCCATGAATTTTTTGTTAGTATACCTACTGGCTGGTTGAATTCATTGCAAACTTCCAGCAAACCTCTTGTCAGCCGATAGGTTTGTTCGGCAGGTTGGTAACAATCTGTATTACCACTGAGCATGATTGGGGTTGCATCCCATTTAGGATGCATCAGGAATTTCCGCAATAATTGAGGAGCATTCTTTTTTACGATGATCTTTCTTTCAAAATCCAGTCCCGCGCTATAGCCCCAGTATTCATGCACGTTCCTTGCATAGCAATAAATACAACCATGTTCGCAGCCGGCATAAGGATTCATGCTATACATCATGCCGACATCGGGGTTATCCACCTTGTTAACGATGGATTTCGACTCTTGCTCCAGGTATTGCGTGGGCGAATTGTCTTCGCTCCAATCATCAATACCTTCGATGTGTTCACGGGTCCGTTCATCTTTCAGGAAACGGTTCTTTGTATTGAACTGGGCTCCCCGACCTGTATGGTACTGATCGGGTTTATTACTATTTGACCCTTCGTTTTGCTCCGGATCCGTTTCATGTTTTTTAGGACTCACCCTGAAATGATCCTGTTTCAGTTTTTCAGACATCACGTTCCTCCTTTCAAATCAATAAAAAAATAAAAGGAGAACAAAGAGCAATCACTTATTCCTTTTCACAAAAATCTTCTCTTTATTCTCCTTTTCCTGCACATTCCCCATCTCACTTTTTGCCTGTTGCCAGGCAAGGCTTCCATTTCAGCCGAACAATTCACCCTGTTTCGTAGTCACAGGCATATTCTGAAATTCAAATCGATTTATAGTTTGATATTTTGCCCGCTGTTCGATGGTATCAGCCACAGGTCTTTTTAATAATACCATTGAATCGGCAATAAAACGTCCTGAAAAATTCCTGTTACTGTATTCCAACCATCCTTTTTCGTATTGCCAGGGTTGCAGCTTCCTCGCGATGGTCAGGTGCGGCTCCATGATGAAATGAGGTTTATTTTCATCATTCAGTTTCATCAATCGTTGTGTTTCCGTCCTTATTGATTTTACCAGGCTTTGAACAGGTATTTTTGAAGTCACGTTTATATAAATAGTATGCGCAGGAAAACTGCCGAAATCTTTTAATTCGATCTTAAAAGGATAATGTCCCATCGCCACATTGCGAAGACGGTTAACAATCCGCTCTTCCATCATGGCGTATTGAACAAAATTGGCCAGGGTAATATGGGGTCTTCCCCAGCGGGCATGATCGGATTGGAATTTTTCTGCAAATTCCTCTTTGATTTTCCTGACCTTCTCCCATAAATCTTTAGGAAGACTCAATACCAGTAAATACTCGTTGACTTTATAGCCCGGCAAAAAATCTTTAATCTCAGGGTTCATAGACATCGTTTTAATTGTTAAGCTCGCCAGTTTGCAGGCGAAATACAGCAGCCTCGCTGCAGATATCGTATTGATGTTTTCTTTTAAGCAGCACCAGTTCATTCACCTTAAAAGAGGCATGGAATTCTTTTTCCGAATAATCTTTTATAGCCGTTTCATATACTCCTGCCGGCAGATGAGGAGCTATACTCAGGTGTGGATAATTGATCGGCCGGGAAGGGGCACAATCTTTTTCCTTTATGTAAGGAGCGATGATTTTGACCCTTGTCTTTAACTCATCAATTGCTGAAGAATCCTGTATTCTCAGGTAAATAGTATGAGAGGGAATTCCGCTATAGTTGTTCAGCGTGACGTGGAAGCATTTTTGTTCACTGGCTATCCGCTGTAGCCACCGCACAATCGTATCCTCCATGCTATCCCATGCTAAAAAACAGGAGATAGTAATATGCGGTTTAGTTTTAACAGCTACCTGTTGATTATAGTTGCGGGAGAAATGCCTTTTTTCCTCAATTACCTTATCATATACCTCCTTCCCGGGAGAGACGACAAGCAGGTATTCAAACAGCCCTGGGGGCAAATAGTAGATGGGACCGTTTGTCGAAAAATTTTTCATGCAAAAATCTTTGTCGCTGTAATTTCTTAGCATAAATTTACTAAAAAAATTAGTATCTCAAATTATTTTTCTAAAATATTTTTTTATGGAAGAAGATTTTTTCGGGGCTTCCTACAAGGGTTCCAGGCAATTTACCCAGCAGCAGGTGAGAACAGCTAACGCTACCGGTTTTGGCGCAGCGGCTGATGATTATATGGAGCGTGGAGTTGATCTGAATGAACAGCTGATCATGAACAAGCCGGCTACTTTTTTCTTTCGTATGAAGGGTGACGCGATGCAGGACGCCGGGATAAGCGAAGGCGATGTATTAATAGTGGACCGAAGCCTGAAAGCGACAAGCGGTAAGATAGTGGTGGGCGCTCTCGACGGTGAATTATTAATCCGGAGATTGCTGAAAACTTTCAATAAAACTTTTTTACAACCTGAAAATAAACGCTATCCTATTATCGAGGTAACTGAATTTATGCAATATGTTCCCTGGGGCGTGGTGACCTGTGTAATACATATTGTAGAGCCTGTACTGGCAGCTTTTGCAAATAAAACCCGGGTAGATAAGCCTATTCCTTAGGCTGCGGGATTAATTCAAGAATATGAAAGCGATCGTCGATTGCAACAACTTTTACTGTTCTTGTGAACGATTGTTCAAACCTCAATTGAGCGATAGTCCAGTTGTGGTATTGAGTAACAACGACGGTTGCATTATCTCCCGCAGCGATGAGGCCAAGAAGCTGGGTGTGGAAATGGCCGGTCCTTATTTCATGGCCAGGCCACTCATAGAAAAACATAACATCTCTGTTTTTTCGTCCAATTATAATTTGTACGGTGACCTGAGCTGGAGAGTAATGGAAACCTTACGGAGTATGCTGGGAAAAAAGAACGTGGAAGTATATTCGGTAGATGAAGCGTTTATTGATCTTACTATGTTCCGGGAAAATGAACTGGAAGGGATCGGCCGGGAAATCAGGGAAACCGTTGAGCAATGGACGGGTATTAACGTATCCGTAGGAGTAGCGCCGACGAAGGTGCTCGCGAAACTAGCCAACCGTTTATCCAAGAAAAATAAAGAACAAACGGGTTGTGTAATGGTACTGGACAGTGAAGAAAAAATAATTGATGCCCTGCGGATAACACCGGTAGGCGATATTTGGGGTGTGGGCTACCAGTATGCAAGAAAACTAAAAGAAGACTGGGGCATCTATGATGCTCTGCAGCTTAGGAATGTGAGCGAGGAGTTTGCTACTACTTACCTGGGAGGTGTAACTGGGACAAGGCTCATTAGGGAATTGAAAGGAAAACCTTCCAAAGAAATGGAAGAAGAACTGGTGACGAAGAAAATGATTGCTACCACGAGGATGTTTGGAAGTCCTGTCGGCGATATTGCCTCTATCAAGGAAGCTATCGCGACCTACACTTCCAGGGCGGCTGAAAAACTAAGGAGACAGCATGGAGCAGCCAGGGTGATCAGCATCTTTGTGGTAGCCAAAGACCAGAATCATACGATAAATTTCCGGGATCGGGGTCAAAGCGGAATGCTGACAAAACACATTATCCTTCCCACTGCTACTTCCTTTACTAATGAGCTTATCAAACCTGCTGTTTCGATGGTTGATACATTGTATGAGAAGGGCACTTTGTATAAAAAAGCCGGTGTGATGCTCAGTGGTATTGTGCCGGATGAATCGATCCAGGGGAATCTATTTTTTTCGGAGACGAAGAATTGTGAGCGCAAGTTGATGGATATGATCGATAATGTCAATTTCAGTCAAAGGGATGATGTATTAAAGTTTGCAGCCAGCGGTATGACAAGAGACTGGAAAATGAGAATGGAGTTGAGGAGTCCGAGATATACTACGAGATGGGAGGAGCTTTTTGAGGTGCATTAATTTAATTCATGGGATTCGAATTTAGCAAGTTACCACGGATCTTCTCACTGTAATAACTGAGCTAACGCAGTCTAATTGTGATTTTAGTGTTGATACATAGCATCAGCCCTTTGGGCCCTCCCCAGGACCGTCCCTCCCCCTCCGCCACCACCGTCTATCGCTTAAGAACAAGCAATAGACAATCATCACTACGCAATCAGTATTGTTTAATCTAAATACGTAAGCGACAGTTTTGGAAATTAGTCAAATTCAATTCTCACGGATACAAATCGTTTGAAAGTCCGGACTTTGTTTAACATTATAAATATGATTGCAAATATCCCTCGCCGAAAAGAACGAACCATGGGAAGAACACGAGAAATAAATAGAAAAAAACGGCGCCGTGCCGATGATTAGATCAACCCTAACAAACCAGGCTCATGTGACAGATCAATACATATTCGCATAACTAATCAAATAAGCCTTTCGATTTTTTAGCCACAGCCGGCCCGGCTTCAACAAATTTCGGCTTAATCAAATTTAACCCGCATTCCTTATTCATCTTGTCTACAAGATAAATGGTCAACTCAGGCGAGTCAGCTTCATCATGCATATGCATAAAAAAATATAATTCCTGCAGACCATTGTCAAGCCAGTATTTCATTCGTTGAACCCAGGCATCCATTCTTGTATAATCCGAAGGATGCAGGCTATTGCCTACGTACCGGATAAAGGCCCTGGGAACAGTAAGGCGCATATGCGCACAATCCCTGCGACCGGCCGTATCCGTAATGATAGCACCCATGTTATGATCACGTAAAAAACCGAACATGTCTTCCCGCTCTTTCTCTTTGCCAAACCAGTCGGGATGGCGGACTTCTAAAAAAAATTGTAGATCTTTTGGTAATGAATCAAGATAAGTGAATAGCTCTGCTTTTCTTTTTGGCGAAAATGTATCGCTGACCTGTATAAAGATGGGACCAAGATATTCGCCAAACCCCATTATACCCCTGAAAAATTCATTGGTAAGAAAATCTTTTCCCTTCAGGCTTCCACGGTGTGTTATCCCCTGGAACATCTTGGGACAAAACCGGAAATCTTTACCGCGAGCTTTTTCCGCCCAGTTGCGGGTGCCCTTTTCGCCGTATATCTTGTAATGAGTAGCATTTAGTTCGATGGCATTATAGTGTTCAACATAATGCTTTAAAAAATCCTTTTCTCTTGTCCTGGGCGGGTAGATCTTTCCTACCCATTCCAATCGGCCCCATTTGGCACAGCCCAGGTAAACCTTAGATCCGGCGAACGGTTTGCCGCTTATTATCGCTTTATTTTCCCCTGGTTCTTTTGGCAAGCTAAAATCAACCTTATTCAATTCTTCTTCCGGTACTTTCCCGAATTCCATATTATCGATTTTATGCACAAATTTAACCGACCTGATTAACCTGCTAAACAGATATTTGCCATAATCATGACTACTTTTCGACAGTGTATCATCTGATAGCTATCGGATTTGAAAATTTGGCCACGGATACCTTTAGAGACTTTGCGATCCTTACGGTTCTTGGCGTCCTTTTGCGATACAAGAACTATCGCAAAGTGTGCAAGAGCCCGGTACGGATACAAGGTATACGTGGCAACCTTATTATGTTAATGGCGACAGTTTTATTAAATTGGGGCACTGACTACTTTTCCATCATTCTTTATTCCCTACCTTCATGACATGCGACTACTATTTGTATTCTTATGTTTCGGAAATCTTGTTTATTCCCAGCAAAAACCAAACGTCATCTACATCATGAGTGACGATCATGATAACGATGCCATTAGCGCCTACAACAAAAAATTTATTTCGACACCCAATATTGACAGGCTGGCAAAGGAGGGAATGAAATTCAACAAAGCTTTTGTCGGTAATTCCATTTGCTCTCCCGCAAGAGCAACATTGCTTACCGGTCAACATTCACATAAAAACGGGGTGAAAGATAATTTCACCAGGTTTGATTCTTCAAAGATTACCATTGCACATTTGCTTAGCAGGGCGGGGTATCAAACCGCTATCATCGGAAAATGGCATCTTCATTCTTATCCAACCGGCTTTGAATACTGGAAGATATTACCCGGCCAGGGCATCTATTATGACCCACGCATGATAACTATGGCCGGCGATACTATTACCGAAAAGGGTTATGCAACCGAAGTGCTCACGGATGATGCTATCGGTTGGCTTGACAAACGGGACAGGACCAAACCGTTTGTTCTACTGTTTCATCACAAAGCACCTCATCGAAATTTTGTTCCGGCTTTAAAATGGCTCGAAAAATTTCATACAAAAACATTCCCTGAGCCTCCTACACTATACAATGATACTGCAGGTCGGGGCAGCGCGTGGCGCACACAAACGATGAGTATTTTAACCGTTATGACATTATGCGGCGATCTGAAAGTCGATCCTCAATATGTCCTGGACATACCAGAATTAAAACCGGATGCGGCTGATATCGCTACATACAACGCGATCATGCGGAGAATGCCAGATGACCAGCGTGAACGCTTCAAAGAAATTTATGCCGAGCGGGGTAAACTTGTCCGCGATAAAAAATTGTCAGGCAAAGAACTCCTGAAATACAAATACCAGTGGTATATGCAGGACTATCTTGCCTGCGTAGCTTCCGTCGATGAAAGCGTCGGACGAATACTCGATTATCTCGACCGAAATGGCCTGAAGAATAATACAGTTGTCATTTATACAAGCGACCAGGGATTTTACCTGGGTGAAAACGGTTGGTTCGATAAACGGTTTGCCTATGATGTTTCGATGCAAACGCCCCTACTGATAAGGTGGCCGGGTCATATCAAACCGAATTCGGTAAATAATACGTTGGTGCAGAATATAGATTATGCTCCCACCATCCTTGACATTACGGGTAACGCCATTCCTTCTTCAATGCAGGGCATCAGCATTAAATCCCTGCTCACGGGTAAACAAACAACTCTTCCCAGGAAATATCTCTACTATCATTACTACGAATTTTCAAAAGACCATACTGTCCTTCCTCACCTGGCAGTGCGAAGCGATTGGTACAAGCTCATTTATTTTTACACGGTAAATGAATGGGAGTTTTATGACCTGAAAGCCGATCCGCTGGAACAACATAATGTCGTTAATTCTGTAAAATACCAGGGATCAATAAAACTATTGAAAGACGAACTAAAAAAAATGCGGGACATTTACGATGATCATGAGCCGGCCGGTGACTTAAGATAATAACTTACTCGACCTGGAACGAACTGGTTGCGAATACCGGTTCTCCCTTTTTGCTGATGCCTTCCAATACAACAATGAATTTTCCTTTTTGATCGGAAGTATAAAACCGGCTCATTGTCTTTTTAGATGTTTCTGCCACCAATTGCGGTTGCCAGAAAAGCGTTGTCCGCAGATCCGGTATTCTCGTCTGCGTGGAGTTTATATCGTATCGTGGCGAATAAAATTCTCTTTGCAGTTGCAATCCCTCATAATCTACTGCCACGAGTGCACTATCGAGATGGAATCCATCAAATTTGCCATCATAGGTTTCAAAACTTGCTATTCCCGAAAAATAGCGAGACTCATATATATATCGCCTGGGTATTACGTCCAGCTTTTTTACTTTAAGCGGATCATAAGAAAATATCTTGTTATAATCAGCGAGTGGAACTCCGTCAAGCAGTACAAGTATGTTGTCGTGGTACACCTCGCGTGTAAACTCATCAAAAATGCTGAGATGTAATTTTGCATCTCTCAACGTGACATTTACAGGAGTGACATATTCCCGCAACACTTCTTCCATTGTCGTGAAGCGTTTATAATCATCCAATTGATAGCTTATCTCCGGCCGGCCATAAAACGGATAGTTGTTGTGCAGTTGCGGCAAACTGAACCTCCGAATGCTATCCCCTTTATAGATGTTCTGCGCCTGCATGGCGATACTTTTTTGCAAAAGGATATCTTCATAGCTGGCGGGCAGTGAAAATGCCGGCAGTATAAAAGAAGAAGGTTCATCTGCAAAAGGGCTATAAAAATCTACCCGGTAATTATTTTTGTTGGGTGCATCGACCTGCGCAATAATATCGCCCGGTCCATAATAATTCTTCACTTCAAACTTTACTACGCCGGTGCTGTCACTTCGGGATACATAAAACCCAAAAGGTGAAGAAGGTACTGTCAATGAACAATCGGCTTCAGCAACAGCTTTGCCTGTAGTAATATTGACAACCCTGCCTGAAATGATGTGGCCATTGTATTCGGGCATGAACCTTATTGACGTTTTTGCATTGCCGCTTTCAACCGCACCACGAAAGCGCCGCCACCCATAGGTCAGCAATAAATTATCCGTTGCCTGCTCAACACCGGGCTCATTTGAAAAATAATAAGCCGGTGACTCTACCGTTCCTCTCAACTCGGAGAAAAGGGAAAGATATGCGGGCATGTTCATCCCATTCACATCCTGCAGTGAATCGACCTGGAATACAGAAATAGAACAATTCACAATATCAACAGGAGTTTGCGGTAAAGAAACGACAAGACCAACAGCCTCCCTGGTTTTATAAGCGGTTTTATCGCTATTCAGTTCTGCTGTTATAGAATGTGTGGGCCTCACAAATACCAGTCTTTCACAAACGGGTTGCTTGTCCTTGTTGAACACGGTGATATAATTGATCCCTGGCGTTAACTGTGATCTGTCGGTATAGATAACCGATTCGCTGCCATAAGTAATATTATGTTCCCGCGAAATCCGGACACCATTACGGCTATGCACCAGTAAAAGCAGGGTCTCTCCGTTTTGTGCAGCCTGTATCCTGGCATTTATTTTTATTTTTAACCGGCCGCCTTCTTCGCTAATAACATTCATCACGTAACCATTTTTTTCCGCAACAGGCAGGGGCTGTTCGAACAATTTTCCACCGGGTAATAAAATGATCGCCTTGTAATTTTTACCAATAGCCGGAGTAAACGTAAACTGTCCTATCCCAAACCGGTAGGGTGCGAACTGCAGGATAGTATCCCCTATATTATCAACGAGGATTCCTTTTGCATCCAATCCTATACCATTATTACCGGCGATGCGAAATGCAACCCGCCCCTCTATACCTTCTACCAGTTGTCCGCCTTCCGGGAAGAAATCGACATAGGGGCCAGGGGCTGCCTGAGAACTTTTTACCTGCGGCGCTCTCGTTGTATTAACAATGCTTATCGGTTTTTCAAAAAAAGAAGCGCTGCCAGCATTCTTCATCCAGTTTGTATAAGCTCTCAACGTATAATGATCGGAACTTAATGTCAGCGGCAGGTAGAATGAACCATTACCGCCATTGCTGTCTAAAGCGATTTTGGCCTGCAATACAGGTTTGTTGCCCCGATCCATGATTTCAACATAAGCTATCTTACTGAAACCGGAAGCCCGGTTATTGTCAATGCAATAGGCTTTGAACCAAACGATCTCACCAGCGAGATAAAAATTCTTATCAGTATGTACGTAAATCCTTTCCCCGGGATCAAATGAGTAACTGCTGGTTATATCATGGGTTTCTTTACCGACGAGTTCTGGTTGCCCAAAGCCGTCAATACCTTTTAGTAGAAAAAGGAGACAAAGGTGCCAGCAGAAACTTTTTTTGATCATGATTTATTTGAACCGTTTAATAATACAAATTATCGACTACCAATAGGGCGGCTTGGTAAGTGAAGCCCCCCGGTATTTACAATCCACACAACCCGGAAGAGCACTTAAATAACCAACCAATGCTCCTGTTGCTGGAGAATACACTCCATCATAAGGTGAATAATACTGGCTTTGAAAATATAGGCGGAAACTATCGGGTTGGTTAGCCACCATATAATAAGGACAGTACTCAACATATCGCCAACTGAACGGCAGATCCGAAGCGGAAATAAAAATTCTATTTTCTGTTACGGTGGAAGCGCTTACATAACCTATAACAAGTTCCTTCGGATCTGTCACACAATGGATATTACCCTGTATTTCGGTAGGCTGAACATCAAATACTCCTCCGATATCTTCCGTATTCTTTTTCATGAGATCATAAAACTCGTATCCTTTTTTATCCAAGGCATATTGCCTGACAAGAATACTGTACCTCACAGACAATTTTTCGTTGCCCTGTTCAATTGCTGTAAGCGGCGCCTCAAAAATTACATCAGACTGAAGCCTCGCGGATGAAGCCAGGAATATGTTCGTTGAATTATTAAATTTCCAGCCTTTTGACACGTCTTCCGCCGGGAACACGCGATCCCTCACGGTATTGTTGCTGACTACATAGATGAACCTTGAATAATAATAAGATTTTATCTCCCATGTTTCATCGTATTCCCACCTGTAATAGCGGGTATTGCCTGATGGATCGTGTGCATTGACATAAAATCTCATCCGGTCGCCATCCATTCGCCAGTTTACACTGTCGATTGGAGGTGTTGAGCGGGCTGTTACGTAATCCGACAGATATTCTTTTCCATTGGATGTGCGGATGCGCAACCTGTAGTCTGTATTCAGTATAAGATTCAAATTAACTGAAGAATAATACCCATTGCCCGATGATATCAGCGATCTTACGCTGTTGTCCTTTCCTTCCACAAGGAGCTGCGCATTGAGTTCCGGCTTAATCCCGCTAACATCCAATTTGGAGGTCCGGGTCAGGTGAATACTAGTAGCGCCACCGGGATTCAGGACACCTTCAACAACGAGGTAGTTACGGTCGGCGCTGACCACGTTGGGTTCATATACTTCCCTGCACGAGAACCCTATCAACATCAATATACAGGTGAGAAGATATCTTCTGTTTGTCATGATCAAAAACGAATATTGAAGTTAACAAAAGGGATAGCGCTTCCGAAGATCGAAAGCTTGTACCCGTTTACAGCACCGTTCTCGGAAACAAAATAAACCGAGTACGGATTTTTTCTCCCCAGCAAATTATACACCCCGATCGTCCACGAGTTATGCGTGCGCTGGTGTTCTTTGTGATTGCCTTCGATGTTCATTGCAAAATCAGTACGCATATAATCAGGAATACGGTAAGCATTTCTTTCTGAATACAACACCCGTTGAGAACCGGCATAATAATACCGCCCGATAGGAAGCGTAATGGGACGACCGGTACTGTAAGTTGAATTCAGGGAAAGGCTGAAACGATGATTTACCCTAAACGTCGCCATTATGGTGAAATCATGTGGCTTGTCATAATTGGCAGGGTATTCAGCGCCTTTATTGACCGAAGTTGCCAGCTCAGGGTCAGAAGACTGCAACAATATCCTTGAATAAGTATAACTGATCCAACCATTGAATTTGCCGCCCGGTTTTTTTATAAGCAATTCCAGTCCGTAAGCTTTTCCTTTTGTATTGATCACTTCCGTCTCGATAGTATGATTCATGATCAGGCTGGCGCCCGGTTTATAATCCAGGTAGTCGCGAATATTTTTATAATACACCTCAACGGAGGTTTCAATCGTATTTGACTTTAGGTTTTTATAAAATCCAAGCGATACCTGGTCGCCCAACTGTGGCTTTATGTTCGGGTCGCTCAATTTCCAGATATCAGTCGGTGCAATGGCCGTGGTATTTGACAGCATATGTATATACTGTCGTTGCGAATTATACCCAGCCTTAATGGAGAAGTCGTTGGAAAATGCATACCGGATCGAAAACCGGATCTCTGGACCCTGGTATGTTTTGATAAAATCACCCTTGCCATATGTTTTGGTCTCGATCACGTTGTCAGATGATACTGGCAATCCCGGCGCATAGTAATTGACACTTTGAGGCCCCAGGTAACTAAATAATGAATAACGAAGCCCCGTGCTGATAGATAATTTATTATTTGGATTAAACCGGTGCGTTAGATACAACCCGCTTTCCAGGGCCCGTTGAGTTTCCAGTTCGTCGGGGATTACAGCCGATCCACTTCCGTTTGGCTCCAGGGACCCGGGTCGAAGTTTGTACATGAGAACACTTGCCCCAAAATCAAATGAATGCTGTTGATTCCTGTAGTAAACAAAGTCTGTCTTAAGAAACAGTTGCTGTATATCAAATTTTAAGGTGTAAGCATTCACCGGGTTTTTTTCACTAAAAACTTTATATTGATACTGGTCGGCACCGCCAATGAATAAAGCGCTCAGTTTATTGTTGAAACTTTTTTTCCATTTGAGGTTAGCATTCCGGTTGCTGTAGGCATAAGTGGTATCACTGTTAAGGGCAAAGCGGTCATTGCTAAAATAACCTGAGAGGAACAGCTGGCTCGTACTATCGATGCGATGATTGATGCTGAGATTGAAATCCTGGAATGAGGCTTTGCTATTCTGGTATTGTTGCGGTAACAGGTTGAGCAGCCAGTTTGCATACGTCGTCCGGGCTCCCACAATAAACGATGTGCGGTCTTTTATAAGAGGACCTTCAATATTCAGGCGGCTTGTGACAATGCCTATGCCTGCCGAGCCGGTTATCTGTTTCTTATTGCCTTCACGGCTGCCAATATCAAGCACGGAAGATAATCTTCCGCCGAAACGGGCTGGTATGCTGGCCTTATACAATTCGATATCCTTTATTATTTCCGGGTTGAAAGCAGAAAACATCCCAAAGAAATGAGAAGGATTATAGATCGTCGCATCATTAAACAGTATCAGGTTCTGATCGGCTGAGCCGCCACGGACATTAAAACCCGTACTGGCTTCCCCTACGGTTTTGACTCCAGGGAGAGTGGTTATTACGCGTAAAACATCGGCTTCGCCAAAAAGGGAAGGAACGCGGCGGATATTTTCGATCGCCAGTCTTTCAACTCCCATTTGCACCTGCGTGATATTAGCCGTTTTCTTTGACGAAACGATCACCTCTTTTAATGTGACCACCTGCTCGGCTATGTCAGCATCCAGGTTGCCGTCATTATAGACCATTATCTGCAGGTGCGTATCCTTCATGCCGATGGCGATGATATTCAAAACATATTTTCCACCGGGAACAGTAAGCGAATAATGTCCATAGGCATCCGTGGCAGTTGCGTACATGTTATTAATAAATACCGATGCATTTACCAGCGGTTCACCTGTTTTTGCATTGCGGATATTGCCTGTAACGATGACATTCTTCTTTATCAAATTTGACCGCAGGCCTATCTCGTACAATTTATTTTCAGAAACCGTTTTTGCTGTTTTCTTCATTTGCAGGCCATAGTCAGTTACCGAATCACTGGAGATTGAAGTGTTTTGGTCAACCTGCCTGGAAAAAAAACCGGCTGGTAATGAAGTGAGCAGCTGTATATCTTTTGTTATAAAGACCCGGTTGGAACGGTCTGTTGAAAACCGCAGACCTGTATTCTTCAGCGCTTTTTCCAATACCTGTGACAAAGGCTCATTGTCTGCTGTGACCGATACCACTATCGAATCAACCTGAATTTTGTCATAATAGAAGTAAACGGAGGTCTGGGATTCTATTTTCGAAAAAAAATCCGGGAGGCGCATTTGTTCAAACTGCCCTGTTACAAGAATAGGCTTATCCTGCGCTTCCGCGTGGTTCAACAAAGCAAGGAGACAAATAAAAAGAAAAAGACTCCTCATGTTATTGCTGCAGTTGGTTATAATAATTGGTAATGGTCATTATAAATAGTTCTGGGTTGGATTTATATCGTAGACGCATGGCGCTTTTATATTGGTAAAGTTCCTGGCGCCTGTCTTTCAAAACGGACATCAGGTCGTCTTCTCTTTTTATAGTATGATAAACACCATCTTTAAGAATAAAAAAATGATTCTTTGTGATAAACTTGGTCTCCAGCGTCAACCCATTGATTTTCTCTTCCAGTAATTTTTTCCTTTTAACCAGTATCGTAGCATTTCCCGTTGTGAGTTGCTGGTAAAAGCCGTTTTCCATCACATTATTTTTATCCCGGGCTACATAAACAAATGTTTGTCCATCCAGTATAAACTGCGATATGTTTTCGCCGTACAGGATAACATTCACTTCAAAAGGCGGGGGATGCCTGACGATCAATTCGTCTTTGTAAATATCATAGAACAGACCGACACGATGATACCATACATTATTATATAACACGGAACCATGCGCCAGTTCATTCGACCCGAAAAATGCAAATCCTTCAATGGAGGCCGGGTACCCATAAAATTGCCTTCCATTATACAGGGACATACTATCGCGAAGAGAATAATAGGTATTGACAAGGCTGTCCTGCCGGGTGGAAAAATTATTGGCTGGTGCATCGACGGACTGTGCCAGCAAAGCAGTAAAAGGGGAAAAAAAGAAAATAACCGTCAACTTTCTCATGAGCCTGCAATAATGTTTAAATATAGCGAAAACAATTGTTCAGGTCAGTTGCAATTGATGAAATCAGCTAATGCAGTTTTACACAACCGCAAAGCACTAAAGATCAAAATTTGAGTACCTGAGAAAGGCAGTTGAATGAGGGGAGTTTGCTGCATACTCTTTTGAAAAAAATCAAACCCCTGGCCCGGGTTGCAGTGCATTAAAACCAGATTAAACTGGTCCATTCTTATTACCCAGTTCGCTTATCAGTTCAGCTACAAGCGCTGTCCACCCGGTTTGATGGCTGGATCCCAGTCCTCTTCCATTATTCCCATGAAAATATTCATAGAACAGGACCAGGTGTTCATTACCGAGCTGCTTATAAAACCAGCTATACTCGCCATATAGCCGCCGATCGCCGGCTGTATCTTTTTCAAAAAGACTGATCACACGTTTTGTCAGTTCGTCGGCTACCTGCAGCAGGTTCATCTTATTACCGGAACCTGAAGGATATTCAACCTGCAAAGAATCGCTGTAGAATTCTCCATATTTCCGGATAGATTGGATGATGAGATAATTAATCGGCATCCATACGGGTCCACGCCAGTTGGAATTTCCTCCAAACATATTCGAAGTCGAATCGCCGGGATCATAACGTATGGTATATGTGTTTCCTTCCACTACTACCGAGTACGGATTTTCATCATGATACTTGGATAAAGCACGTATCCCACCCACCGATAAAAATTCATCTTCATCAAGCAGGCGTTGCAGGAGGTCAACCAGTCTTTCTTTGCGAATAAGCGACAGGAGGATTTCACCATCGGCGCTTCTTTCTTCATTTGGCCAGAATTTGTTATTCTTTTTGCGATAATCTTCAAACCAGGTGATCCGTTTTTTAAAATCGGTCAACTTGTCCAGCACCTGCTTGCTGATGGTAGAAACAGCATAGAGTGAAGTAACACCCACGATAGATTGTATACGCAGAGGTATCGGGTCTGCACCGCTTATACATAGTACATCATAAAAGAATTTATCCTCGTCATTCCAGAGGCCATGCTCATTAAGGGATTCGGCGATCAAAATAAAATGTTCAAAGAATTTTGTAGCTGTGTCTTCGAAGGAACGGTCATGCATGGCAATCTCAATGGCCATATCCATCATATCCAGTGCATAAGTTCCCATCCAACTGGTACCATCGGCCTGTTCAAGCTGCATTTCACCGGGGAAATGAAAGCTGCGATTGAATACACCGATATTATCCAAACCAAGGAATCCTCCCTGGAAGATATTGTTTCCGCGTACATCCTTGCGGTTGATCCACCAGGTAAAATTAATAAGCAATTTGTGAAAGATCTTCTTCAGGAACTCTACATCACCAAATCCGGTACGTTTCTTTTCGATATGGTATACCTGCATGGCCGCCCAGGCTTGTACAGGTGGATTGACATCACTGAAATTCCATTCATAGGAAGGCAACTGCCCATCGGGTTTCATATACCATTCTCTCATCACCAGTAATAACTGGTGTTTGGCAAATGTGGGGTCCACTACGGCCATCGAGATGCATTGGAATGCCAGGTCCCACGCCGCATACCATGGATATTCCCATTTGTCCGGCATCATGATAATGTCCTGGTTCTTTAAATGCGTCCAGTCATTGTTGCGACCAGTCAATTTAGCAGGACTTACGGCAGTAATACCATCGCTTTTGGTCAACCATTGTTCGACATCTAAATGATAATACTGTTTGCTCCACAAGACTCCCGCTAATGCCTGTCGCTGGATCTGCGCCATTTCATTGCTCATGCCTTTTGGTAATATTGCTGCATAGAAATCGTCTGCTTCCTCTTTGCGTTGCTTGAAAATATCCCTGAAGCCATTTGCAAAAGGCTTGTCCAGCGGCATATTACTTAACCGGCAATAAAAAGTCTTGGCTGAGCCTCCGCCAATCTTCATTTTATAAACGGGTGAAAATTTCGTTCCCTGTTTTTTCTTAGAGAATTCAGCAAGGTTCTTCCCCTTGATAATAGCATCATGAAAAGCATCCTTGACAAAAATGCTTTGATTGGGTTCACCGGTTACGATCTCGGTATTGGTCTCATTCTCGGTAAAAAGATGTTTGTCGGGCGGCAAAAAATAAAAATAGAAGTTCCCCAACCGTTCATGTTCGGCTTTTACAGATGTTTTATTGAGATAGCTGATAGAAGGTTTATTCTTTAGCGTACCATGGCTCCATCGGTTATAGAACCACAAAGTGGGCAATAAAGTGAGTTCAGCCGCTTTATGATACTTATTGACTATGTGGATCTTTATAAAAATGTCCTGGGCGCTTTGTTTGGCATAGGTGATCAGCACATCGAAATACTGGTTATTATTAAATATCCCGGTGTCCAGGATTTCATACTCCGGGTCTTCCTTGGTGCGCTTCTGGTTTTCCGTTCGTAGTTGCTCGTAAGGGAATGCCTGTTGCGGATATTTATACAGGTATTCCATATAATAATGGCTGGGAAGGTTGTCAAGGTAATAGTAGAGCTCTTTTACATCTTCACCATGATTGCCCTGGGGGTTGCTAAGGCCAAACAGGCGCTCTTTGAGCATCGTATCATTGCCATTCCATAGTGCTATGCAAAAACAAAGGTTGCCGAAATAATCCGAGATGCCACCCAGGCCGTCTTCGCCCCATATATACGAGCGGCAATGTGCATGATCAAAAGGGAAATAGTGCCAGGCATCCCCATTGGGACTATAATCCTCCCGCACCGTTCCCCATTGGCGCTCGCTCAAATAAGGTCCCCATTGTACTAAAGGAATCGCATGGGTTGCATTTACCGCCAGTCGCTGTTGTTCTGCTGTCATTCTCTTGTTTTATCACCAATAATGGCCGGCAGAATTGCACAATTGCTTGTTCAGTTTGATTTCTCACAGATTTGATTCGTTCCTACCCAGCAATGCTGAAATGCTTATTTCTGACCGGCTAAACAAATATTCATATAGCAATGCAATGCCATAACTTAAACCGTAAAATTAACTCATCCGTGGCAATCTGGTTTATCCGTTTATTGGTTAATTCGTTAACCCGTGTATCCGTAGAAAAATCTCCAATCACCAATTACCAATTAACTAATTAACCTAAAGGTATCCGTGGCAGCCTTATATAGGCTATTGATATTTCTTTTCCAGGTCAAAAAGGATCTTACGGTCTCCATCATTTAACGTATTTGTGGAATCTGCAGGTGTGAAGTGTATTTTAAAAGACTGGATGGCCGAAACACTGTCCTTAATATTATAACCTACTATTCGTAAGGCCTGGACTGCGTTGAAATTTTCCGGTACCTGCACATTGAGAGTATCATACCAATAACCATAACCATTTTCTGCCAGTTTTTGCCAGGGAAAATAGCGGCTGGGATCTACTTTTCTGCCAGGCGCTATGTCCGCATGGCCCACAAAATTGGTGACGGGGATGTTATAGGCTCTTTTTAATCTTCCCAACAGATCGACCAGGCTGTTTACCTGTGCGTCGGTAAAAGGTTCAAAGCCGTTATTGTCTATCTCAATGCCGATACTACTGCTATTGATATCGGTCGCATTGCCCCATTTGCTGACGCCGGCATGGTGTGCCCTGAGCAGGTCGTTGAGCATATGATGAACTGTTCCATCGCGGCAAATCACATAATGAGCGCTGACCTGTGTCCTTGTCAGGGTAAATGTTTTCAGTGTTTGGTCACAGCTATTCTGCGCGGTATGATGAATGATCACAAAATTCGGCCGTCGCATGGTGAAATTGGTAGTGCCTACCCAGGAGCTCGCATAATTCAATCCAGCTGAATCCTCCACCGGGTACCTGCTCAACAATTTCGCATATTCTTTCGATTGTTTTTTATAGGCTTTATTTGTAGTTGCATAGGGCCCGCGTGAGCAACTGATAATAACGATGGCAAACAAGGCCCAACCTATTACTGTTTTCATACGGCAAATGTAGGGGATTAGAAAAACCGATTGTCTTTGGCTCGCAATATGCAATGTAAAATGAATCGGGTAACCGGCTGATTAACCAACACATGACATTTTATTTCTGGTTACTGCAGTACCTTCATTAAAAGTTTTTTCATGGCGGCTCATTTTGGAATGATTGGTCTTGGGACGATGGGAAGCAATTTCGTCCTCAATGTAGCAGAACATAGCTTTGAAGTTTGCGGCTATGACCGCGACCCCAAACAACAACAACGGTTAATAGCAGAAGCCCGGGGAAAAAAGGTAACTACAGCTCCCTCACTTGCCGAATTTGTCAGGGCACTCGAAACTCCACGCATCATTATGCTACTCGTACCTGCCGGCAAGATCGTTGACGCGGTAATTGCGGATTTGTTGCCTTTGGTACAAAAAGGAGATATTCTCATCGATGGAGGGAATTCCCATTTCATAGATACCGAAAGAAGATATAACGAACTGCAGGGATCCGGGATTCATTTCGTCGGTATGGGCGTAAGTGGTGGCGAGGAAGGAGCGAGGTATGGTCCCAGCATGATGCCAGGCGGGAACCGTGAAAGCTACGAACGTATCAAAAATATCCTGGAAGCGGTTGCTGCCAAAACCGAAGAAGGTCCCTGTGTTTCATTTATAGGAAACAGCGCCGCCGGTCATTATACAAAAATGGTGCATAATGGGATTGAGTATGCGATAATGCAGTTGATCAGCGAAGTATATGGCCTGTTAAAAACGGCAGGACAGCTATCTAATGATGAACTGCACAACGTATTTAAAGAATGGGATCAAACAGAACTTCAATCTTTTTTAATCGAAATAACTGCCGATATATTTCTTAAGAAAGATGATGATACGAGGAATGATCTTGTAGATATGGTGCTTGACAAGGCCAAACAAAAAGGGACCGGCATGTGGACAAGCCAGAGCGCTATGGAACTGAATGTGCCTCTTCCCATAATTGACGCAGCGGTGAGCATGCGCTATATTTCTTCACAGAAAGAGCTGCGGGAAAAGAACGCAAGACTATATTCACTTCCCGGTAATAAAGGTTCCATTGCCAAAAAAGAGTTGATAGCGCTTTGCAAAAATGCATTACACTTTGGTTTCCTTTTATCGTATGCACAGGGACTCGAATTATTGTCGGTTGCTTCGGCCAAGTATAATTATGGTATTGATGTAGCAGAGGTTGTTCGTGTGTGGAAAGGCGGTTGTATCATCCGGTCGGTATTACTAAACGATTTACGGAAGGCCTATCTTCAGGACAAATCGTTATCCAATATCGCCTCCTCTGCCTTATTCCGGGAAACCCTGGGTAAATCACATGAAAGCGTGCGACAACTCCTGGAGATTGCAATGGCCCGCCATATACCGGCGACTGCATTGTCGGCAGCACTGAATTATTTTTATGCACTTGTGAATGCCCGCCTTCCGGCAAACCTGATACAGGCGCAACGCGATTATTTTGGTGCACATACCTATGAACGAACAGACAAACCAGGCGTTTTTCATTCACAATGGGAGAACAAGCCCCCGGTTGCTGTTTCCGCTCAAAAACCAAAAGAAGATTAGAAGATTAAACGAAAGTATATGTTTAAACCGCAGTTAATGGCCGCCAATATTGTCATCTTCGGCGGCAATGGAGACCTGGCCTGGAGAAAACTCTTTCCCGCTTTTTATAACTTGTTTATAAACGGGTATATGCCCCAGCAGTTTGCTATTTATGGCGTGCATCACGAAAAAATGGAACAAAAAGATTTTGAGAAGCACCTCTTGGAGGGAATAAATACTTTTTCGCGAAGCGGCAAAGCCAAAAAACAAGAGTGGAATAAATTTGTTGAGCATGTTTTTTATTTCCAGGGAGATTTTACAGCCGAAGACAGTTTTGCACGACTCGCCGGTGTAATTAACCAGAACGATAAAAAATGGAAGAAGCGGGCGACACGGTTGTTTTATTATTCAGTCTCACCAAAATTTATCGAACCCATTTCGTTATTGTTATCCGAAAATGGGCTCATGAGTGAATCGGAATTGGATAAGATCGTTGTGGAGAAGCCTTTTGGCAGCGACTGGCAGTCGGCGCATGGGTTGAACCAGTTGCTTACAAAACTATTTAAGGAAAAGCAGATCTATCGCATTGATCATTATCTTGGCAAAGAAGCTGTACAGAACCTGATGGCATTCCGGTTTGCCAATATTGTTTATGAATCTGTCTGGAATCACAATTATATTGATCATGTTCAAATAACTGTGGCTGAAAATATAGGGATAGCCGGCCGCGGGAATTACTATGATACCAATGGCGCTTTGAGGGACATGATACAAAATCATTTGCTCCAGCTATTATGCATTACAGCGATGGAACCGCCAGTTTCCATGGATGCTGAGGATATTCGTAATAAAAAAGTAGATGTATTGAAATCCGTCCGCCGGTTAAACCCGAAAGAAATTGATAAAAACGTGGTAAGGGGACAATACGACGAAGGGTCTGTTAAAGGCAAAAAGCAGGTTGCATACAGGAAAGAAAAAAATGTCAATCCCCGGTCTACTGCAGAAACATTTGTTGCGCTCAAGTTGTTTGTCGACAACTGGCGCTGGCAGAATGTCCCGTTTTACCTTCGAACAGGTAAATGTCTTGAAAGGACAACTTCACTGATCGTTGTTCAATTCAAAGACATCCCTCACAATTTGTTTGATACAAAAGCAATGACTGATCGAGGACCAAACCAGCTTATCATCAGCATCCAGCCTGAAATGGAGATCACGTTACTGTTTCATGCAAAAGCGCCGGGTGTGAAATTGCAGATTAAACCGGTAGAAATGGATTTTACCTATAAGGAAAGCTATGATGAGCCGGTACCGGAAGCCTATGAGACCTTGTTGTTGGAAGCGCTTGACTGCGATGCTTCATTTTTTATGCGGGCGGACCAGGTGGAAGAAGCCTGGAAAGTGGTTACTCCTATACTCGAAGCCTGGAAGAAAGAAACCGCACCGCGGTTCCCGAACTATAAACCCGGAAGCTGGGGCCCCGGCGCTGCTGAGAAGCTGATAAAAAAAGATAACAGGAACTGGATACTTCTTCCTGAGAACGGTGTAATAAAGAATACGGTGAAAAAAAAGAAATGAAAACGATTCCCGACAAAACCACGTGGAAAGATCATGAAGCAATGAGCCTGGCAGCAGCGCATTTTTTTGTAGCTGACTGCCACCGCGTAATTGCCAAACAGGGAAAGTTTTCAGTAGCCCTGTCGGGTGGCACTACGCCCAAACGGTTTTATGAGATACTGTCCTCAACTGAATTCAGTAAAAATATTCCCTGGAAAAAAGTGTTCCTGTTCTGGAGCGATGAAAGGTTTGTAAGTCATAGTTCGCCTGACAGCAATTATAATATGGCAAAAAAAAGCCTGCTGGATAAGATTGATATCCCACCGAAAAATATCTTTCCTGTTCCTGTAACCGGCGATCCTGGCCAGAATGCAAGGCAGTACGAAGCCACGATCAGGAAATTCTTTGCAAACAAGCTTCCCGCATTTGACTGGTTGCTATTGGGGACAGGGGATGATGGTCACACTGCATCGTTATTTCCTCATACTCCTGTTTTGATAGAGAACCGGCGATTGGTCAAACCGGTTTGGATAGCCGATAAGCAATCCTGGCGCATCACCTTCACGTTCCCGCTGATCAATAAAGCAAGGCAAATAGTTTTCCTCGTATCCGGCAAGGAGAAATCGAAAGTTGTCAGCGCAGTCTTTCACAAACCTGTAAAAAAGATTTATCCTGTTCAGTATGTAAATGCGGAAAAATCTTTGTGGATGCTGGATAAAGCGGCAGATGGATAAAAGAAGTGCGGGGAAAGAGAGCGAAGGGCGATGTTTCTTAGGTTTCTTCTGCGCCGCTCTCCCTCTGTTTCTCACTCTATCGTTATCGGTGTATCCGTCGCAATCATTTTATTTTTTCCACTTTGTTATTCGTGGTACTTTTTTTGAAAGAATAGGGTGACCAATTACTCACTCTTAAATAAAATGTTATGGCAAAAAAATTAAATGGGAAGAAAGTAGCCATCCTGACTGAAACCGGTTTTGAAGAAGTGGAACTGACAAGCCCGAAAAAAGCATTGGAAGAAGCCGGGGCTGTGGTACATATCGTGTCGCCCCAAAAGGATAAAGTGAAAGCATGGGATCATGATCATTGGTCTATTGAATTACCCGTGGATGTAAATGTAGAAAAAGCGAATGTAGAAGATTATGATGCTCTGGTTGTTCCTGGTGGAGTCATCAACCCTGACAAGATGAGAATAAATAAAGATTGTGTGGAATTTGCTCAACAATTTTTAGAAAAAGGTAAACCTGTTGCGGCCATTTGTCATGGACCACAGTTGCTCATTGAAACCGGTTTGGTTGATGGACGCAATTTGACTTCTTATCCATCGATCCGAACCGACCTGGAAAATGCCGGGGCAATGTGGGAAGACAAAGAAGTGATCGTGGATAATGGCCTGGTGACAAGCCGTAGCCCGAAAGACCTGGAAGCTTTCAATAAAAAAATGATCGAAGAGATCTCTGAAGGCGTTCATTCGAGAGCTGCATATACTCCGACTCCTTCGCATTAGCGAGAGTTGTCTCTATAAACCCACTAAAAGCGTTATGGTTAGTGTCAACACTAACCATAACGTTACATTCAACATTTAACACCTGCCTGCCGGCAGGTTCAAAATAAAATCTACATATTTCTCCTGTACTGCCCACCAACCTCGTACAATGCGTGCGTGATCTGTCCCAGCGAACAATATTTCACAGTCTCCATCAACTGCTCAAACAGGTTCCCGTTGTTGATAGCCACTTCCTTAAGTTTCTTCAACGCTTTTTCACTCGCAGTCTCGTTTCTTTTCCAAAATGCCTGGAGATTTTTTATCTGTAATTCTTTTTCTTCAGGAGTACTTCGTATCACCTCCCCGGGTACAATGGTCGGACTTCCTTTTTTGTTTAAAAATGTATTGACGCCTACCAACGGCAATTCCCCGGTATGTTTCTGGTGTTCATAATACAGACTTTCTTCCTGTATCTTGTTGCGCTGGTACATCCTTTCCATAGCTCCCAATACACCACCGCGCTCTGTGATCCGGTCAAACTCTGACAACACAGCTTCTTCTACAAGATCAGTAAGCTCTTCGATGGCGAAACTCCCCTGTATGACATTTTCCGTTTTAGCAGTACCCAATTCGCGATTTATGATCAGCTGGATTGCCATGGCTCTCCGTACGCTTTCCTCGGTTGGCGTCGTAATAGCCTCATCGTAAGCGTTGGTGTGAAGCGAATTGCAATTGTCATAGATCGCGTACAATGCCTGCAATGTTGTCCGTATATCGTTGAAATCAATTTCCTGCGCATGAAGGCTTCTGCCCGAAGTCTGTATATGATACTTGAGCATCTGGCTGCGCTTGTTGGCCTTATATTTATATTTCATTGCCTTGGCCCATATTCTCCTGGCTACCCGGCCAATGACGCTATATTCCGCGTCCATCCCATTGCTGAAAAAGAAAGAAAGATTGGGAGCAAAATCATCAATGCTCATGCCGCGGCTGAGATAATATTCTACGTAAGTAAATCCATTTGAGAGTGTAAATGCAAGTTGGGTAATAGGATTGGCACCTGCTTCCGCAATATGGTAACCACTGATGCTCACGCTATAGAAATTACGCACTTTATTGTCGATAAAATATTCCTGGACATCACCCATTAGTTTGAGAGCAAACTCAGTTGAAAAGATGCAGGTATTCTGCGCCTGGTCCTCTTTTAATATATCTGCCTGCACAGTTCCCCTCACTTGCGACAAAGCTTCTGCCTTAATTTTTCCGTACACTTCTGCAGGTAACACATCCGAACCAGACAAACCCAGTAGTCGCAGACCCAAGCCATCATTGCCTGCGGGCAGGGAACCCTGTAGTTCTCCTTTAAAAGGCAATACCGGCTTTCCATCCACGCCGATATATTTTGGTAGTTCTTCCGGTTTGTATTTCGATTCAATGATCTTGTTTACTTCGTCTTTCAGGTCATTCTGTAAAATATATTTCTCACATTGCTGATCGATGGCTGCATTCATGAAGAAAGCCAGTAACATTGGTGCAGGCCCATTAATGGTCATGCTCACGGATGTCCTTGGGTCGCAAAGATCAAACCCGCTATACAGCTTTTTGGCATCATCAACTGTGGCGATGCTTACTCCGCTGTTGCCTACTTTGCCATAGATATCCGGGCGATGATCAGGATCTTCTCCGTAAAGTGTCACACTATCAAATGCTGTCGACAATCGTTTGGCAGGTTGGTCCACCGACACATAGTGGAATCTCCTGTTTGTCCTTTCTGGTCCACCCTCGCCGGCAAACATTCTTGTAGGATCTTCACCTTCTCTTTTTAAAGGGAATACCCCGGCTGTAAATGGAAAATGACCCGGCACATTTTCCTGCGCCTGCCATTTCAATATATCACCCCAGTCTTTGTATTTAGGTAAAACAACTTTTGGGATTCTTGAGCCGCTGAGGCTTTTGGTGAACATAGGTAGCTTTATCACCTTGTCGCGGACCGTATATTCGTAATAGTCTTTATTGTACTCTTTGACTTTTTCGGGCCAGTTCTGGATAAGTTTCCTACTAACCGGCGTTAATTGCTCTTCAAGATTTATTTTCAATTTCTCTAAAAGAGCTATCGAGTAACCATGTGATCCGGCTGCGAACGGGAATTTCTTAACCAATTCAATGGTTCCTTGCAACTGGTACAGCTGCGATGCAATAGCCGCCTGGTCTTTTACCAACTGATCATAATTGCGATTGCCTTCGGAAATTTCAGAAAGATAGCGGACACGGTTAGCAGGAATAACTGCCTGCGAAACTTTCGCCGTCTCCGCAAAATGAAATTCACCAAACCGCGTATTGGTCTTTGCTTCGATCTTTTTCAGCAACAGCTCAAACAAATGATTTATTCCGTCATCGTTGAATTTGCTGGCGATGGTTCCCACAATTGGTAACTCATCATCTTTTGCCGTAAACATCTGGTGATTACGCTTATATTGTTTGCGTACATCTGCCAGTGCATCCAGGGCTCCGGCTTTATCGAATTTATTTATACAAACAAGATCGGCATAGTCCAGCATGTTGATCTTTTCCAATTGTGAGGCCGCCCCGTACTCGGGAGTCATCACGTAGAGGCTTACATCGCAATGATCAAGGATCGATGCATCGCTTTGACCAACACCGGCTGACTCCAGGATGATCAAATCATATCCCGCCACTTTGCAGATATCAATTGCTTCCTGAACATGAGAACTTAATGCGGTATTATCATCTCTTGTCGCCAGGCTTCTCATGTAAGCTCTTGGATGGGAGATGGCATTCATTCTAATCCTGTCGCCCAGCAAAGCGCCCCCGGTTTTTTTCTTGGAAGGATCGACTGATATAACAGCGATAGTTTTATTAGCGAAGTTGTTTAAGAACCTCCTGACTATCTCATCGGTCACACTGCTTTTGCCGGCGCCGCCTGTGCCGGTTATGCCTAATACGGCCCCTGCCCCCCTGCTCCCCAAGGGTGGGTTATTAGACTCCGATAGTTTAATTATTTCTTTAAGTTGAGTGGAATAATCGTCACCGTTTTCGGCAACGCTGATTGCTCTTGCGATGCGTCTTACATCTTTCACTTCATCCAGGGGAAGTTCGCCGTTCCAGCCCGGATCTTTCATTTCTTTGGCCGAATGATCGCTTTGTTTGATCACATCTTCAATCATGCCCTCAAGCCCCATCTTTCTTCCATCATCAGGAGAATAGATCCGGGTAATGCCGTAATTATGTAACTCTTCAATCTCATGAGGCAGGATAGTTCCGCCTCCACCGCCAAATATTTTTATATGACCGCAGCCATTTTCATCCAGCAGGTCTTTCATGTATTTAAAAAACTCGAGGTGTCCACCCTGGTAAGAGGTGATTGCGATTCCCTGTACATCTTCTTCTATGGCCGTTTCCACGATTTCCTTTACAGACCTGTTGTGCCCGAGATGTATGATTTCCGCACCTTTGCTTTGCATGATCCTCCGCATAATGTTGATAGCCGCATCATGACCGTCAAAAAGGCTGGCTGCAGTAACTATGCGTACTTTATTCAAAGGTTGATAAGCCATGGCTTGTTATTAGCCTGTAAAATTAAGTCTTTTGGCGAGAAAGCTTAACGGGTGTTAGCACAGCGTTTTATACTATAACTTCTTGTTTTTAAAATACAAAAGCCTGGAGTCCACTTAATAATGGAATAAGATTTGATTAACTGTCTGCGGTTGGCCGCATTCATTTATATATAAGACCGATAGAATGGTATTTCGTCAATTAATCTCGCCCGAGACTTTATTAGAGCCTTTTATCCTGCTAAAAAATACAGCGCTGAACGGTTGGAAACAGGTAGCCCGTAAGTTCGGCTTGCATGAGGACCTTTATTATAACCCTCTTCACAAAAAACTGGACAGACCGGTAGAGGTCATCCTGGTCGGGGCCGGTCATCGCGGCACCAACTATGCCGAATATGCCATAAAAAATCCGGGTGAAATGAAAGTCACAGGGGTTGCCGATCCGAATTCTTATCGCCTGCAAAAAACCGCCCGTCGCCATAAAATATCTGCCGCAAATTGTTTTACGACATGGGAAGATGTATTTAAAAAAGAAAAATTTGCTGATGCGGTGATCATTGCCACCCCGGACCAACTGCATAGCGGTCCCTGCCTGCAGGCATTGGAAAGAGGTTATGATGTGTTGCTGGAAAAACCAATCGCTCCAACGGAAGAGGAATGCAGGGCAATATTATCCAGGGCAAAAGAAAAAGGAAGAATCGTCGGCGTATGCCATGTTCTCCGCTATACACCATATTTCCGGGAACTGAAACAGATAATCGCTGCTAAAATGATAGGAGATGTGATCAGCGTGCAACATATGGAACCTATCGAATACATTCATATGAGCCATTCCTATGTTCGGGGCAACTGGCGAAACAGCAAAACTGCAACTCCTATAATCCTCGCTAAATCATCCCACGACGCTGACATCATCCGGTGGCTGGTCAATGAACCCATCGATATGGTGCATTGCTTTGGCAACCTGAAATGGTTCAGGAAAGAAAATGCACCCGAGGGTAGTACTGAACGTTGTACCGATGGTTGCGCGGTGGAAAGTACTTGCCCTTATTCCGCATTGCAAATCTATTATCGCGACCGTCAAAGACTGCATGTGTTCGATCTTCCTGACGATAAAAGCAAATGGGATAAAACCATCCTGAAAGGTTTGAAGACTACCAACTATGGACGTTGCGTCTACCGCATGGACAATGATCAGCCGGATCATCTTATCGTCAATATGCAATTTAAGAACGGTACCACGGCTGCTTTTTCCATGGAGGCATTCGTTTCATATGAAGGCCGGCGCACCCGTATCATGGGTTCTATGGGAGATATCCAGGGTGATATGGAGAGTTTTATTCTCACTCAATTTAGAACAGGCAAGACATTAACCTGGAACTTAAAAACGGATTCCCATGGCGGGGGCGATCATCCCCTGGTTAAAGACTGGGTGCAGGCAGTAGGCCAGCAAAACCCGGCATTATTAAGCTCAACTATTGATGTGTCTGTGGAAAGCCATGTCATGGCCTTTGCTGCCGAAAGAAGCCGTTTAAATAAAACAATTGAAACGGTAGTAGTTTGACATTGCTTCGCCACGGAGAGCCAGAGGAAAAACAAACCCTGCCCTGCCGCCGTTGCTCCGACCGGGTTACATGAAGGGAGGGTAGAGAGCCAGAGCTTACTTCTCCGTGGTCCTCTGTGGGCAAATCTAAATCCGATAGCTATCGGATGAGACAGTTTCGCCAATTGCCAATTGCATATTGTTTATTGTTACTTTTGGCCACTTTATGCCCAAAGCATGCCTGATCATAGTATTCAATCACCGGTACGACAAGAATATTCCTGTTCTGGAAAAAATATATGCTCCGCGATTTTCGCATATTTATTTCCTGGTTCCTTTTTATAATGGCAATGATCCCAGGGTGATCCCCGTATATGAAAGCTCCAATTTCTTCCAGTCTTTTTTTGCGCAGGGATATCATCGTTTTTTTAAAGAAGAATTCACGCACTATATTTTTACAGGCGATGATTGCCTTTTGACCCCCCACATCAATGAAAATAATTTCTTAGAACAAACAGGCCTGCCTGCAAACACAGAACTCATATCGGGTTTTATCGAACTGCATAAACTTTCAGGTCGTCCCTGGTGGCATACTTATAAAGCAGTAGATTTCTTTAATAACCGGAAAGGCGCTGAAGTAAAAATGGAATTACCCTCGTATGAAGAAGCGGTTGCAAAGTTCAGGCATCATGGGATAGCGGTAGAGCCGCTGACCACTAAGAATATTTTTGGCACACAGACGCCCCCCAATAAAGGATGGCTCGAATACTGGGCATTCAGACAATACTATCTTCGCTTTAAGTGGAAACAATACCGCAAGAATGGAAAGATCGAACTGCCTTACCCGGTCGCCGGCTCCTATTCCGACGTATTGATCGTGACCCGCGAAAGCATCTATGATTTTTGCCGCTATTGCGGTATCATGGGCGCAGTCGGGTTGTTTGTTGAACTGGCAATACCTACTGCCCTGCTGCTGGCATCGCAAAAGATCGTGCAGGAAAAAGAGCTCCGGCTAAAAGGAAGAGCTTTGTGGACTGCCGCCGAAGTAGAGGAGGTGGAAAAGAAATTCAACGGATCACTAAAATCACTGGTGAATGGATTTCCACCCGGACAATTATATTATCACCCTGTTAAACTATCGAAATGGAACAACGATCTCTGAAAAAATTTATCGTTATCACCAGCATATTCAAACCTACGGAAGCGATCGAAGCATTTTCAAAACTGGAAGATTATCATTTGGTCGTTGTGGGTGATAAAAAAACACCAGCTGACTGGCACTATGAGAACGTTACTTTTTTGAACGTGGCAGCGCAGGTTGACCTGGCCTCTTCCCTGGCAACCGTTATTCCCTTTAATCATTATGGAAGAAAGATGATCGGGTATGTATACGCGATGAAACAGGGAGCAGATATTATCATCGATACTGATGATGATAATATCCCCTATGAAAATTGGAACTTTCCTTCCTTTGACGGAGAGTTTTTTACCAGTCATGACAATCTTGGATGGGTAAATATTTATCATCATTTCAGCGATCAACCGATATGGCCCAGGGGACTGCCATTAAGAAATATCAACGACAAGAGGGATAAGTTGCAGTGGCGAAACGGGAAGATCAATCACCGGATAGGGAT
>Ga0066652_100000174_pt1 | contig 35386 bp, 38 predicted proteins | sample GraSoiAngelo_101_FD_71413 | JGI IMG/M metagenome (GOLD analysis project Ga0066652, IMG submission 71413) | Grasslands soil microbial communities from the Angelo Coastal Reserve, California, USA - 14_0903_02_30cm | ecosystem: Environmental > Terrestrial > Soil > Grasslands | place: USA... | reverse complement strand
GCCAACCCGGCCTTTGATTACAGTGAAAGATTCGTCCTGGAGAAAGTGCGTGTGCATGACGGGCCCATTGCCAGGCATGACAAAAGCTTCGCCAACTAATTTATCGCCATCAAGCCCATGGAAAATTATTTTTTCACCGATACAATTTTCGATTACGTGAGGATAAGTGATTTTCATTTTAATAATTTATTGTTGATAATTGATTTGATCTTTATTTCTGTTTGAGCAAATAGATTCGGTGCAATGAGACCCAGGAGAAGCAAACCCCGACACAGAGAATGCCCGTACGCACCCAGTTCATTGTATTCCATTCCGACCATGTTTTTTTCAGCAGATCAACATCGGTCAATTGCGCATTGCGGAACATGATATCATTCCTGGGAAAAAAGTATCCGAATGTGAGCCCTTCGGCTAAAAGATAGAGAACAAGTGCAATACCCAGCGAAAGACGGATTACCGGCGAAGCTTTCCAGAACAGGATCAGTGCAACAATTCCCAAGCCCTGGTTGATTGGCGAAAAGATCCGGAAGAAATTCCCGGGATTAACAATTTTAAAATACTCCCTGGCTGCGGCAATCGAATTGGGAATATCGGCCCCCCAGGACCTGGCATCGATCAACGAGGTGTAAAGATTGGCAAACAGCAGACCACTGGCGAGGCTGATTGACGAGAACAAAACAATTTTTTTCATGATTTTTTTTCACAAAGATGCCTTGCATATCATGCGAAAAATTGTATTTAACGGACATTCTCGAAGACATGACCTTTTACAAATCCCTTTGTTTTTTTGTATTCGCCCGGAGTCATCTGCGAGTAGTTTTTGAATGACCGTATAAAATGCGACTGGTCGGAAAAATTACTTTGATAAGCAATGTTTGTCAGCGAAAGATCGGTATGATGAATTAAGTGAACGGCATGAAGATATTTTTTATAAAGAAGGATCTCTTCTGTATTCATGCCTGTTGCCTCAAACATTTTTCTCGAGAGATGCCTTGGCGAATAACACAGCGAATAGGCCAGGTCCTTTACCGAAAGATCGTGTTGATCTACGCCGGATAAGAACTGATTGACCATTTCGTCCTGCGGTTGCCATACAGGAAACTTCTTTTGGATCCAATTAGAAAAAACAGAAACCCGGTTATCAAAATCTGGTTGTTCCGCGAGTTGATGCCAGAGTGAATTGGCGCCTGAATCCACCAGTGTGAGATCGACGACGATATTGGTAAACTCACCCGAAGCAACGCCGAATATCTTCTTTACCGCGAGTGGCTGAATGCGTACCCCAAAGAACTTTTGTTGCTTCGGCAGTTCGAGCCGGACGGGGACAGTGTTGAATCCGTTAATGAAACAATTACCCAGGCAGTACTTTTTACCGGGGAGATGGGCTGAAATTGGGGGACTATCACTGAAATTAAAAATGATCTCAACCATACCCTGAGGGATTATGTGTTCCCGGTTATAACGCGGCGAACCTTCTACCTGCCAGAAAGAATCGACGACTGTTTTGACTGGCGAAGCATGTGGTATATATAGGTTGTTGTTCAAGTTCCCGTATTATAGAGAGAAAGATAGGCTGTCATTACTGGCTGGCAGCCTGTAAACGGGTACCCTGGTAATTCCCGGTCATGAGTTGACGAATAGCCAATATGAGTTGGAAGCCGGTTCAGCGACAATTGCAGTTTCATTCCCCGATTTAAGGTCTTTCTAATTTCAGGTCTTCATTCGGGACAGGCAACTGCGAAAAACAATACACGTGTCTGTGCAATCATTGCCTCATAATGACAAGCCTTGCAGTTTCACCTATCGCCGTGCAAAATTTTAAATTCGCCCAACTATCATATGGCATATATCTTGAAGTTGTAACGGCGATACAAGATTTTAAACCTTCAGATATGAAAACAACTTTAGCAGCCATTGCATTTATCGCAATGATTATGATGGCTTGCGGTCCGTCAAGAGAAGTCAACGTTGAAATGGTCAACGCCCAGTTAGTAAAAGTTGACACAATTTACCGCAGTTCCGACAACCCCAAACAACAGCTTACCTGGAGAGATAGTGATAATATCGAGTACATCAGCATCGTATCTATGAACAGGAGTTACCCGCTTGGTGTAGTGATGAGTATGTTGAGACCCAGATAACGGTTTCGCTGGCTTTCGATAAATATTTTTAGGTTGTATGACGATCGGCACGCAGCTAACTTGGTTATTCATCCTGGCCATTCCTGTGGCATGTATAGCCTGGACTGTTACACATGAGGAAATCTTCAGAGAGCCAAGAGAGTATTGTGCGAGATGCTCCAAAACCAGCCGGAATATTTTCAAAAGAAAATTCTTTTACGTTTTTACGTGCGAATATTGTTTCAGTCACTACGTAACAATTCTGATGCTTGTCATCACCCGGTATCATTTACTATTTACTGATTGGAGAGGTTACCTGGTCTCCGGTTTTTCGTTGGTATGGATTGCCAATCTTTACATGAGTCTTTATAATCTAATCAGGCTTGATGTGAAAAAGGAAAAAACTGATATCAGTATCAAAGAGGAAGAGAAAAAAAGGATTTCAGAGGACTAGTCGCAGTGAATGGTCTCCCGATAGCAATCCGGAGCTGAATGACCCCGACCCTTTGGTCGATACTTTATTTATATGAAATGTATTCAGTCATATGCCAATAGGACCTGTTCAACCATTAGCAAAAATTTTTATGTTTATATCTTTTTCTGTCAGGCAGCAAGCTGGCATAGTTTTGTTGTCTTGATAATTAAATTCGACCTTATGGTACATACTTCTACTTCCGAGACCTCGAAAAAGCTGGTGATGCGTTTTATCCTTGAGAACATAGACTACCGGAAAAGATGCCAGTACTTGCAGGAAATCATTTCATTAAGCCGGATAAAGGATGTTTGGAGACAGGCGCTCATTTCTTATTTTGACTCACCAATGAATCAACTCTCGATCACTGAATTCAGCCCGAATTAATTTTCCTGGCTGCCAGCTCTAGGGGTATTCATAGGCCGATACCTCTATTTTATTTATTGGCTTTCTTTTATTTCCTTCCCTGTTGACGATAGCTGTTAATGCTTTCACTAACACTTTTTCGCCCGAGGCTGACCTGGGGGTATTTATGGTTTCGAAGGGGGCCTGCGCCATGCAATGCACATAAAGATAACAGCAGAAAGCCGAAAGTAGTTTTTTCATAGTCTAGGATCAAACAATTAAGATACAAAGGATGCTGGTTTTAAGCAATCCAATCGGAACAATTCCGACAGCAGCCGTTTTGAGCCCGTATATTCACTTGTGAAAAATACCAATCTGCATCTTTTTGAAAACAAATCTTTAAGAAGCGGGTTAATAGAAATTGGTAACCTATGTGGATAGCGTGTTAAAAACCTGCGAGCCGCTCACTAAATTTTAAGACTCCGGATGCAGCGTTTGAGGGCTCGTACCTCTCATTTTTAGTAGACTTTGCTAATATAAAACTTGAGAAAATGAAGGTTATCTGTATCGACGATAAAGAACGGGCCGGTGATTATCCCGGTTCCCCCGAGGTCAGGGAAGGATCCGTTTATACCACCCTGAGCACCTGCAGGGGATACGGAAAGGACGGTTCTGTTGTATTATCTTATAAACTGGAAGAGTTTGAACAAAAGTATTGTTGGGACTGCGATCGCTTCATTCCCCTTTCGGATATCTCCGAAACTGCCATGGAACGTAATTATCTTATACTCCAGGACGTTTACTAAGAAATCCGAAAAGAGAACCCCGAAACCTGAAAAAATTACTTAGGTCGAATCCTGCTGGTATTTTACGTAACGCCAATGACCTTCGGAAAATGGTTCTGAATCTATAAACGATAGATTCCTGTGCAGGTTTCGGATTTCGTGCCTTAAGCATTCGGATTTTCAACTTCCGCATCTGAATGATGATTTTTTCTCACTTAATGATGATTTTATCTGTCTAAAGATCAGGTGCATTGTCCTAACTTTTGTTATCAAAATTATCTGCATGAAATATCTCCTTATTTTGTTTTTGATTGCTTGCATTAATTCGAACTCCCTGGCCCAGGGAAAATCTATCCGGGTAAAAGCTGGGGAAGACCTGGCACAGGCGTATTCGCCTAATGGGTTTTATAGATTCCCCCAATTTTTAAAGGCTGTTGTCTATTATAAAAATGGAGGCCCGAGTTCCGGGCCCTTATTTAACTACAATCTTCTTTCAGGCAACATGCAATTCATCAACCAAAAGGGCGACACACTGGATATAGGAGATCCCGGGAATTTCGATTCACTTGTATTTGATAAATCTGTCTTCGTTTATAAGGAAGGGTTTATGGAAATGGTAGCATCGAGTGATTCAGTCAGATTATTAAAGAAACTGGTGCTTAGAACCCAGGCAGAAAACATCGGGGCCTATGGCCTTCCCAATTCCACCGCCTCCATAACGAACATGAAGAATTTCACAACCGGCACAAGTGTGTACAGTCTTGTAATAAACCAGGATGTCATTTTAGATGAAAACATAAGCTGGTTCTTCAGTAGTGGCGGCAATACTGTAAAAGCCAGTAAGTCTAACCTGCTTAAAATCCTCCCCGGCGACAAAGCCGCAAGAGCGGAGGCCTACCTTCGGCAGAATAAGACCAGTTTTGAAAAAGAAACAGATCTGAGGAAACTTATGGCTGCAATTGCAGGCTAAATTCTATTCTGAACCTGCCTGCCCGCAGGCAGGTGTTAAACGCTGGCCATCCTGGCTGAAGCGGCCATGTTGATTGCCTGATCGGAAAATTGAAATCCGTTAAAATTTAGTGGTTACAACTTATTACTTATAACTAACTTTGCTTTTCAAAGACAAGTTGTTTTCCCCATTCTATGGTCTACCTAGCCTCAGAAAGTGAGATGCAAACTCCCCGAGATATTTTGCCGGGTTTCTATAAGCAATATCAATTAGGTGAAGATGGCGGTCAAAGCAGTCCCCATGTAAAGATCGAGGTCACAAAAAAGATTTCCCTGTACTTTCCCAATTTTCCCGCAAGACGCAAAGCCATATTCAAGCATGATGTCCACCATATCGTTACCGGCTATACCAGTACGTTTAAAGGCGAGACAGAGATCGGCGCCTGGGAGATCGCATCGGGTTGCAGACATTACTGGGCAGCATTCGTTTTGGATATGTCAGGCTTAATGACTGGAATTCTCTTTAATTTCCTGGGAGTTTACAAAGCATTTGTCAAAGGCAGAAGGACCCGGAATCTATACAGCAATTCGCTTACCGACGCCGAAGTAATGGATATGTCGGTCGCTGAAATAAAAAATAAATTGCTGCTTACAGGGTACCCGGAAAATAATTACGGCGGTTTTGTTGACATACTTCTCTTTGCGGGACTTCTTTTGTTCGGAGTCATTTATGCAACAGTATCGCTTTTGTTTTTACCATTTACTCTCGCTTATACTTTTTATGTTCTGATCCTGCAAAAGAAAACAACAACTGCCCGTATAGATCCTTTATGAAATTCAGGTTGAACTATTTATTTACTCTCGCTGCGATATTATTTCTGTGTTCATGCGACTCATCTAACCAAAAAGCGGGTACAGAAGAGAAGTTTTTTGATAGTTGTTCCGTGGCGGTAAAGGATGAAAACACAAAGCTGGCTGAACAAATGGTCAGTCCCGGCTACACTGGCGAATTAAATAACTATTGGGGTGATGACACGACAAAGCTGGATTTTAAACATGTTTTTGACATGGGAAGGATCGTCAAAAGCATATTTTATTATGAAAATGGGAATGTCCAGGAAGAGTATACCTATAAATGCGGCTCGCTCCACGGCGTGCGAAAGAGATATTATAAGGATGGCGCACTGTTTCAAAAAATACCTTATCGCTACGGTCGAATGGAAGGAGTGGGAGAGGAGTTTTCTGAAAAAGGTGTATTAAGGATCCGCATCGTATTCAAGGCCGATTCAATAATAAGCAAACAAGAATTTTGAGACCGGCCTCTTATTTTACTATAGTCCGGCTCATTTGTAGTACACATTGTCGAAGCAATGGCCATTCGAATTGAGCAAGCCGATGACCGCGGTTTTTTACAAACTTTATATCGAGCGAAGGCACAGCAGGCAGGCCTTTTTTAACCCTTTAAACCCTCTTTCCGGCTCTGTTTCTGTTACTCATTCTGCGGTGCGGCATAACGATTTAAACCATTAAACGTTTTAAACCTTCTTCTCAATCAATCCAGCCATTACTTGTCAACCAGTTCTTCAGCCTTTCCATCCAACGATCGCTGGTTGTTTTGTTGTTCATGCCAAATCCATGGCCTCCTTTGGGATAAAGATGAAGCTCGGCTCCTATGTTATTTTTCAATAATGAAAGATAATACTGGATGCTGTTCTCCACCTTCACGGTTCTATCATCACCTGCATGCACAAGAAACGCGGGAGGGGTTTGCGGTGTGACCAGCAGCTCACTGGAATACTCGATTACTTTTTGGGAAGTAGGAGATTTACCAATAAGGTTAGTCCGGCTACCCATGTGTGCAAGGCTGTCGGTAAAACTGATGACCGGGTAAATAAGGATCGAAAAATCGGGTCTCAGCGAAATATTGGTGGGGTTGTCGATCACGGCATTATTAAAATGCGTGGAAACCGTCGAGGCAAGGTGACCACCGGCCGAAAAACCCATGATTCCGATCCTTCCGGGATCGATGTTCCATTTCGCCGCATTCTCTCTTACCAGTTGTATCGCCCTTTGCGCATCCTGCAAAGGGCCAATGGATTTATCGATCATAATAGTGTCGTCGGGCAAACGATACTTCAACACAAAGGCTATAATGCCCCAGTCATTGAATATTTTGGCTACATCCGAGCCTTCATGAGTGGCGGAAAGACGCACATAACCACCTCCAGGGCAAATAATGACCGCGGCTTTCTTCGCATTTGGGTTAGACGGGATGTACATGGTCAGTGTCGGCACCGACACTTTGCTTATCCGGGTCATGTTATCCGTTGTAACGCTTTCTTCCCGATTGGGCGAAGGCCTGCTGTTCGGAACTTTTTCATATAAAGGGATTACCGTCTGGGCCAGGAGAAATCCACCCGGAATAAGAACTAGCGACAGCAGCATAACTTTTTTCATATGTATTCTTTTAGTAGAATCATTTATTCATTCAATGCTTTTTCAATGTTACGATCAGGTATCAGCCAAATAAACGCTACGACGACAAACATTGCCGTTGACAAAACTGGATGTAGAAATGCGGCCGGGATAGCTAAAACATAGATCACGAGCGAAATGGTACCCTTCGTAGACTGTTTTTCCAGCGATTCATGAACGCGAGATTGATGCGAAGGACTGCTGATGATTGACCTGAGCAGGATGTAATAGGCGATACCGCAAACGGCCTGCAGCCCGGCATAAACGGCAACTGGGACGGCACTAAAATTTTCACCGACCCAACTGGTTGCAAAAGGGATAAGAGAAAGCCAGAAAAGGAGGTGGGTATTGGCCCAGATTATTTTCGTGTTTACATGCGATACGGCATGAAAAAGGTGATGATGATTGCCCCAATAGATGGCAACCAGGGTAAAGCTTAACACATAGCTAAGGAAGGAAGGCAACACCGCCTTTATAGCATGCCAGTCCGTGCTATGCGGCGCCTTTAATTCAAGCACCATGATCGTTATGATGATGGCAATAACGCCATCACTAAAGGCCTCCAGCCTTGTTTTGGTCATCGGGAATCTTTGTGGTGTTCTAAATTAGCAATAAAACATTCACTATAATAAACCAGCCCGGTATTTGTGATACACTATTTTTTTGTTTCTTTGCGCCAGCCCAACTATAAACGATTATCATGAAAGATGTAGTTATTCCTGTCGATTTTTCGGAAACCTCGTTGAATGCTGCCCGTTTTGCTGCCGATATGTTAAGCGGTAAAACGGATACCCGTGTGATTTTATACCACATGTTTGCTGACAAAGACGAGTCGGATACGGCCTCACAGTATCTTGATAGCCTGAAGGCCGAGTTACTGACGAAAGGAGTTCATGAGAATATCGAATGCGTTAAGGAATACGGCGAAGACCTGATCGATTCACTGGGAAGGCTCGCTTATCAGAAAAGCGCTGAACTGATCGTGATGGGAATTTCTGAAAAAGACGAATGGAGACAGTTGCTGACAGGAAGCAACACACTCAAAATGGCCGAACAAAATGTTTGCCCGGTTATGATCATACCGCCTACCGCAAAATACAATGGGATCACGAACGTGGCCCTGACATCCGATTTCAAAAATGTGGTTGAAACAACACCTGTGCTGGCTATAAAGACAATACTTGAACTATTCAATTCAAAGCTTCATATTGTCAACGTCGATAATGAACATTATGTTTCGCTGAGCGAAGAATATCTTTCCGAGCGGGGAAAAATGCAGGAGATGTTCAGCCAGTTCAACCCTGAATTCTATTTTATCGGTATGAATGATTTTTACGACGCAGTCGAACAGTTTTCAAAAGACCGGAATATCGACCTGCTGATCGTGATCCCCAGGAACCACTCCTTTATCAACAGGATGTTCAGTACCAGCCATACCAAGAAATTGGCCTTTCACAGCTCGATCCCTATTCTCGCAGCACATGAATGATGTGCTGAAATCTGAAGATCTAAAGCCGGAAATTCGAAATACATGTAGGTAGAACCCTATTTATCTTTTCGAATTTCGAAATTCCTGCTTTCGGATTTCAAGCTTCTTTTTATTGCCTTACTTTTGTACCACGATTGCAGGTTTATGTGCTACTCGTTCAAAATAGTCCGCATTAGTAAGTTTGCCGATATGCTGCCGGCCAATTTTTATATTCCGGATTGATATACCTGCTCCCAAAATCCGGATGAGCTCAAAATTTTTTACCTGAAACAGGATTACATGGCTAAGAACAGTAATAAAATATCAGTCACTTCCGAAATCGGCACCCTGCGAAGACTGCTTGTACATAGCCCGGATAGCGGGTTGGGAAAAGTGGTCCCTTCAAAGGCACAGGACTGGCTTTTTGAAGATATCGTTCATCTTGACACGATACGGCGTAAAGAGTATGATTATTACACGAAGCTGTTATTGTATTTCCTCGACCCTGATAAAATAAAGGGAAAGCTTGCATTCATTGACGATCCTGTCAATAACTATAATTTTTACAAGCCGGAACACCCGCAATTCTTTCGCTCAGATAAAGTGATAGAATTGCAATGGCTCCTCAGCGATATACTGGAAGATCGTGAAATAAAATTGAAACTGATCGCTTCAGTTTGCGCTATAGAGAACTGCTCCTACGAAACACAAAACAACCTGTCTTCTCTTTCTTCCATAGAACTGGCAAAAGTTTTTATCAGCGGTTCGGTAAACGAAGAAGAAATGCTTTTTCCTCCCGTTCCCAACCTCATCTTCACCCGGGATATCGGTATCACTATCAATGAATATATCCTGCTGAACAAGCCGGCAAAAAAGGCCAGGACCAGAGAAGCTTTACTGGTAAAATATATTTTTTATAATCACCCAATGTTTGCGGCATACCGTAAGAACATTATCGAGATACCCGATACCTCTCATCATTTCCTGTTGCCCCGTGAAGCAGACGATAAAAAAGTAACGCTCGAAGGAGGCGATATAATGGTTATTACGGAAGATCACCTGCTGATAGGCTTAAGCGAGCGTACCAGCCAGGAAGCCGCTCATCTTGCGATCAATGCACTTTTTGAAAAAAATATTGTCAAGAAGATAACAGTCATCAAGATTCCCAAGAAAAGGGATTACATGCACATCGATACCATTTTTACCCAGGTAAAGAAAAACGTATGGGTAATGCTGGGACATTTTTCCAAGAAATCCATCAAGAAAGAAGACGCAGATCCCGTTCAGCGAATACTTGAAGGGAAAAGAAAGGAAGAAAAGATCGAGATCACCCAGTTCAGGAAAAAAGATCCTTCGGACCCTACGCGATATGATAACCTGGAAGAACTGTTGACAGATATCAGTGAAAACGATCTTGGATCGAAGGAACCCACACAGTTTATTTATTCCGGCAATAACGAATTCCCTTTTGACGCTCGCGAGCAATGGACCGACTCCTGCAATTTGCTGGCCCTGAAAGAAGGCGTGGTACTTGGTTATGACAGGAATGACAAGACGGTTGAAGCGTTCAAAAATGCCGGCTTTACAATCATTCATGCACATGACCTGATACCACTGCTGGAATCTGGTAAGGTCAGGGCAGAAAAAATGGAGGATACTTTGATCACCATGCCCTCAGCGGAACTGTCAAGGGCCAGGGGAGGATTTCATTGCATGAGCATGCCCCTGTTGAGAGACGATGCCGGTTGACAATGATGTCACAACAACACTTCAGAACAGTATAATGCAAACAACTTCACATATACTGATGATTCGTCCCGTGAAATTCGGCTTCAATGCTGAAACTGCGGTCAACAACGCTTTCCAGGTAAAGAATGACGAAGCTGATGTACAGGATAAGGCGGTAAAGGAATTTGACGCCTTTGTCAAACTATTACGGGAAAACGGGGTTGATGTAACAGTCGTAGAAGATACAGTGGAACCTCATACGCCCGATTCTATCTTTCCCAATAACTGGATCTCATTTCACGATGACAGTACTGTATTGTTATACCCGATGTATGCCGAGAACAGACGAAAGGAAAGAAAACAACATGTGATAGATAAGGTTTCAGAAGAATTTTCCATTGACAGGACTATCGATCTGAGCTTATACGAAAAAGAAAATATTTTCCTGGAAGGTACCGGTAGCATGGTGCTCGACCGGGATAATAAGGTTGCCTATGCATGTCTCTCGCCGCGTACCAGTGAAAAGGTATTACAGGATTTTTGTGAACAAACGGGCTATATACCGGTTCTGTTTCATGCAGTGGACGGCAACGGGCAGCCGATCTACCATACCAATGTAATGATGTGCGTCGCCGATAAATACGTCGTTATTTGTTTCGATTCCATCCAGGACGATGAAGAAAAAATAAAAGTGATCAATGCCATTTTGCAAACAGGGAAAGAGATCATTGATATAAGCATTGATCAGATGAATCATTTTGCGGGTAATATGTTGCAGGTGGAAAATGGGCAGCGAGAAAAACTGCTCGTGATGTCGACCCAGGCTTATCAATCGCTGACGGATAAGGAAAGACAAAAATTGGGGTCATTTAACCGCATTTTACATTCATCATTAGAAACCATAGAGGCAAATGGCGGTGGTAGCGCCCGGTGTATGATGGCTGAAGTGCACCTGCCCAGGCGATGATCTATGAGAGTGAGAAACAGAAACAGAGCGAGAGCGAAGGAAAAAACAGGGTTAAGATAATTTGCGGAATATGAAAAAGCTTACATTTTTAGCTATAATGGTATTCACTTCCATTGTTTGCAATGCGCAATCGTCGTACAAGGATTCGTTGCAATTATTTATTAAAAATTATGTGGACAAGCATGAGGTGGTGACAGGGGATGATAAGAAATTACTGGATTTTTATCCAGTCAACAAGAACTACCTGGTAGCGGCCGATTTTGAGCGGGTGAGAAATGGGAAATGGTTTTCAATGGAAACATCCGGCAGCTCAAAGCAAACTTTCCGTGTATACGGCATCGTTCGTTTCAAAATTAATGATACGATCATCAGTCTTAATCTCTACCAGTCTCAAATGCTGATGGCGGTTCCTGAATACAAGGATAACCTGTTCCTGCCTTTTACCGATCTCACCTCCGGCCATGAAACCTATGCCGGGGGACGTTACATCGATCTTACATTTAACGATATCGTCGGTAATAAAGTTGTAATTGATTTCAACAAGGCCTACAATCCTTACTGCGCCTATGTTACCGGCAAGTACAATTGCCCCATTCCACCGAGAGAGAACAATATGAAAGTAGCGATAAGAGCAGGGGAGAAGATTTATGGGAAGGCTCACTAAGCGTACGATGGATGCTAGGTTCTGGATGCTGGATCCATTTATTGTGCAGCTGGGACTCGACCGCAAGACCCACGCGGTTAAGTCGGAATGCCCATCAATGGAGCTCCGCCTAATAACATTGACTTTTTGTCTATGAGCTACTGAATACTCTTCCGCAAGGTTTTTTCAATTCTCCCTTGTACATTAATTGCCATAGAGTTTCAAGCTTGCTAGTTTATCTTTTTAATCTCCTATTTAGAACGAACTGCAAAATGGCGGCGGTGCTTTAAAAGTATGTCAGTGTAGGTAGATGAATTCGAAAAAAGAAAAGCTACTATTTTTGTAGCATTTAGTTTAAAAGATGATACTTTAGAACCATCGTCTGGAAAAAAATATTGATTAACACAAATATTTGGCGATGTTAAATGAATATCAAACAGAAGAAGATAAATCTCGGCATTTTATTATCGCTGAGAAGATTGTTACACAGGAACAAGTGGATCAGCTAATTGAATCATTCTCCTTTTACGACGGGGGAATCTGGCGTGGGATATGCGAAAGTAAATATCAGCATTACACCTCATTACAACGCTATTGGATTGGGCACGATTTACCCAAGAAAGCTGAGTCAGTATTGCAGTACATACATCATATCGTCAATTATACTAGGCATTGGAATGGAAGATGCTTGGAAAAATTGCACCGAATTCGTGGGCAAGAAACCATCTCAATATATTCAGCGCTCAGTATGCTGCGACATCACGGGTCACCAACGCCGATTCTCGATTGGTCAGTGAATCCTTTAATAAGCCTCTATTTTGCCGCAGCGAGCGTCAAGAATTATCCAATAAAAGCAGAAATTGACAATTATTTTTCCCTGTACTACATGCCAAGTGACCATGCCTTTCTCGAAAAAACGGTCTGTGGTGATAAAAATAGTTATGAAAAGATGGCTGCTAATTTTAGGGAATATCGAGTCGTTTTTGACACGTTCATTAAGCATGCACGAACAATTGAAGAAGTGGAGACCCAAGCTAAGAAATTGGAAATATTCCAGAAGGTGACTGGATCGGCTGAGGGATTTAGAGATTATATGTTGAGCGACGAAAATTTTTTTGCTAACGCAAAGAAAAGGGCCGCATGGATAATTACGGACGCACCAGGGAGTTTTGTACAATGGTCTATCAACAACAATTACAACATAGTAAATCAGGAAGGACTTTTTATTGTCAACGCTCATCCCAATGACCCATTTGAAGAGATTCTTTCAAGCCAAGGTAGTGATAAACTTTATTGCTATGAATTTCATAAATCCTTACAACATTACATATTGAATCGGCTTCTAGATTTTGGAATACACAATGATTTCATTTATCCAAATCTGTATAGACTGGCAGAAAACAGCCTGACTTCTTATTTCGAACTACGAGAATCAGAGGTTCCGGAGTTCTTCGAGCCGTTCAGCTTTAATTTTTGACTTTTCAAATGCAATCTCGCCTCTAGCGACGAATGCCATCGCTATGGCTTGTAAGAATGTGTATCGGAAAGTTTTTAGCTTATTTTGGCGCTGTCCTTAGAAGCTCGTATTTAAAGGCTTCTAAATCTATCTCGTTCACCACCATTTTATTTTGAATTGGATGTTTAACCACCTGTTTTATCGGGATTTTTAAGTTCATCAGCTGCACTAACAGAGGAAAGTCAGCCTCATTGATTTTACTTCCAATGTAAATACAAGTCGCTTTAACGTTATGTTCCTTCCGAGGATTTTTATCAATAATCATTATGCGCCATTCTTGTTCATATTGCAAACGCTTTGATTTCGTAAGCGCCGACATTTTCACGTTAAATGATGCTGCCTTCGTAGCGTTCATTTGGTAGGCTTCGACCGTATAAATCACCGGCATAAGCGCATAAATCGTGTTCTCGGAGCGGCTAAAATCATATTCTATACAAATTCCTCGATGTTGATCGGCATAATCGGACCACATTTTGACAGAATCAAGTCTTTCAGTAAGGCAGCATATATTCAGGTTGCGTTGCTGATCTAAAATTGAGTCCGCCCACGTAGTATATTTGCTACAAAAGTGATCTTCAGAGGTGGTAATCAATGCACCTTTCTTTTCGCAGAGAAAAACGAAAACGCGATATGGGTATGGACTTTCCAGAATACGACAAATTTCTTTTTCTGTGAATTCTACTCCATAGGTTTTCTTCATATCATCAAACCATTTTTTTTGAGTCATGCATGCGATAACGTAATCGCGTTTAGTTAATGCCAAAGAATTTTCAAAAGGTTCATTTAGTAAGTTAATCGGTGCTAAATATAGATATTCGTTTTTGAGCGAATCCAACGCGTAATCGGTCAATCGCGTAAGTTTAAATAATCGGCCGGGAAACTGGCGGCGTTTAATTGTAATTGCTCGTTGTTCGTCAGCATTTAAAAGCAGGTGCCAAAATTCTGCTTTCCAGTCTGGCGCAGCTTTATGTTTCATTTTTGTGGGAAAGTACAAACTATGACGGGCATTCATTGATATTTTCTGCGGCCGTCCGCGTTTTTTGGGTCAGTACAATAACATGATAAAGAATTTCTTAAATTTAAAATAAAATTTTGCGCTCTGATTCTTGATAATAACTTTAAACGGTTATAGAATTACTATCCATAGGTTACATTGAAAGGTTATATTCAAGTTCTGATCCCATGCTGGACAACTCTTCCGGTCCAGTTCAAGCAGGAAGGGTGCAGTTTGGGTTTGCTCGCTCGAATTACGTGTCAGAATTTGAAGAGTATTGGTATTTTCTGATAAATTAAAAAAACAAAAATCTCTGCAATATTTAATTTGCGCCTTTTGCGAGGCCTAATTTGGTGAACCGACTGGGACCATATATGGGTATCAACATGTGCAATGTTGCCATTGGCGGCCGTGTCTTCACGATGACAGCTTTGGAGCAAGAGTAAGGCGCGAAATGTTAGATGTTTGATGGGTCATCAAGAGTGAAGTGAGGCACGAACACCTAGATGCTTGATTAGCCAAAAGTCTTTTTCAATCCTTCCTCAAACGATATAGGTTCGTAGTCCAATTGTCTTTTGGCTTTTTCAATAGTAAATCCTGTTTTAGCCGGCCGCTTCGCCGGTTGTGAAAAATTAGCGGCAGTAACTTTATTGATCAAACTGCTGTCCAGCTTGAGATAATCGGCTGCCCTGATCGCCATTTGATAAGGAGTCAGTACCTCTTCGCCTGAAAGATGAAAAATTCCCCTTGCTTTTTTTTCAATCACCGAGATAATTCCAGCTGCCAGGTCCCCGACGTAAGTGGGAGTGCGCACCTGGTCGTCCACTACATTATAGCTTTCTCCTTTTTCCAGTTTCTTTTTTACTATCGTTAAAATATTTTCTTTTCCCGCTTGCGGTTTGCCATAGACCAGCACCGTCCGGACGATCGCCCATTGATATTGATATTCTCGTATCGCATCTTCAGCCTCCAACTTTGTCTTTCCATAAAAATTTACCGGCTGTGGTTGGTCCTGCTCACGATACATTCCCCGTTCGCCATCAAAAATGAAATCGGTGGAGACAAACACAAAAAAGCTTTTATGTTCCTCTGCATTTACCAGAAGCGTCACAGTTGCTTCAGTGTTGGTCCGGTAAGCCTCCCATTGATCCAACTCGCAATCGTCCGGTTTGCTCATGGCGCCTGCATGTATGACTACCCCAGGAGAATGTTTTTCAAAAACATCATGCACCTGGAAAGGATCTGTGAAATCCATTTCCTGGTAAATAAAATTTTTATGTTGAATGAAGGGAAGCCGGCATTCGCCCCTGCCCGTTGCAATAACGGTAAATTGTCGATTCAACAATTTTTCAATGAGATAATATCCCAGGAAACCATTAGCACCTGTGACCAGGACCTTCATCAGCTAAAATGCTTTTTTAGGCGGAACTGGCTTTTCGCCCTTACCACTTCTTGCTTCGATTGCTTTTTGGATGGGCGAAGGTTCACCGCCTTTCGGTGAGTTTTGTGCTTTTGATGAAGGGTCTGTTTTTGACGATGGAGATTCAGTTTTTCCCCTGTCTGCTGCCACATCTCCCGGGTTATCCTGGAATTGCATTCCGAGGTTTTGCATCACGAAGCTCCAGGTATCGGCCGCTTCATCTATTTGTTTGCTGGTCGGTTTTCCAGCGCCATGGCCTGCGTTTGTTTCAACGCGGATCAGGACCGGGTTGCTACCAACATTGTATTCCTGCAATCGTGCAGCAAATTTGAATGAATGAGCCGGCACCACCCGATCATCATGATCAGCTGTCGTCACCAAAGTGGCGGGATAGCTGGTACCCGGTTTCAGATTATGATAAGGAGAATACTTGTATATAAATGGAAATTGTGAAGCAGAATCTGCATTGCCATACTCAACCGTCCAGCCCCAACCAACGGTGAACTTATGAAAGCGAAGCATGTCCATTACGCCTACTGCCGGTAACGCTACTTTAAAAAGTTCCGGGCGTTGCGTCATCGCAGCTCCTACCAGCAAACCGCCGTTGCTACCTCCGCGGATTGCCAGCTTCTTGCTGTTGGTATAACGGTTTTTGATGAGCCATTCCGCTGCGGCAATAAAATCATCGAATACGTTTTGTTTTTTATCGAGCATTCCATCCTTATGCCATTTCTCACCATATTCGCTGCCACCGCGAAGATTGACCACTGCATAAATACCGCCCTGCTCCATGAAGAAAGCATTACTGATGCTGAAGGAAGGAGTCATCGGGATATTGAAGCCGCCATATCCATAGAGTAGCAGGGGATTCCTGCCATTCATTTCAAGTCCTTTTTTATAAGTTAGGAACACGGGGACGCGTGTGCCATCCTTGCTGTTGACAAAGACCTGTTCGGTAATAAACTGATCGGTATTCATGTTTACTTTCGTTTTCCTGAACAGGGAAGATTTGCCTGTTTTAATATCATAACGGTAGATAGCAGGGGGTGTATTGAATGAGTTATATGAATAAAAAAATTCCCTATCCTCTTTTTCTCCATCGAATCCCGAAGCCGTACCAATACCCGGTAGTTCGATGTCGCGGATAAAATTGCCATCATAACTATATTGATATACTTTAGTAGAAGCATCTTTCAGGTAATTGGCAAACAGGAAACCGCCACCGGTGCCAACACCTTGCAATGCAAATTCTGCCTGGGGTATGACTGTTTTCCAATTGCTGCTTGCCGGATTTTTAGGATCTACCAGTACCACTTTATAATTAGGTGCATTGTCATTGGTGCGCAGAAGAAGGTTGCCGCCAATATTGTCTATTACTCCTGCCTGCGTTTTAAAACCAGGAACCAGCATTTTAAAATCTTTTTGAGCCGCATCTTTCATATCCATGTAGCGCAGCTCAACACCACTTGTGCCTTCCGAAATATTCAATATTAAAAACCGTCCATCCTCTGTCAACCGTACACGATGATAACGTAATGGGTGATTCCTGTCCTCAAATACTAACTTATCTTCTGATTGCGGGGTACCCAGTTTGTGATAGAAAACTTTATGAAACTGGTTTTGCTTGCTCATCTTTGACGCTTCATCGGGTTTATCGTAACCACTGTAATAAAAACCATCTTCCCCGTTCCAGCTGACACCGCCGAATTTTGTCCATTCGATCTTGTCGGTCATTTTTTTACGGGTAGTAGCTTCCATTAAATAGATCTCCTGCCAGTCACTGCCCGCTACGGCTACCGAATAGGCGAGATATTTACCATTTTTGGTGAACTCAAGGGAGCCAATGGCTGCAATCCCTTCTTTGCTCAATGTATTGGGATCAAGGAATAATTCAGGTGTGCCACCCAGGCCTTTTTGCCTGTAAAGAACAGACTGGTTTTGCAGGCCATCATTTTTAAAATAGTAATAATATTCGCCCTGTTTGAAAGGTGAGCTGTATTTGGGATAATTCCAGAGCTCTTCCAGTCTTTTCCTGACCTTATCTCGGAAAGGTATCGTCGCCAGGTAACTAAATGTCACTTTGTTTTCAGCCTCTACCCATTGTTTCGTCATGTCGCTATTATCATCTTCCATCCACCTGTAGGGGTCGGGCACTTTGATCCCGTTGTGCATGTCAATCACATCCGACTTGTTTGCTTCAGGATATTTTAATTGAGCGTGGATAAGAACTACACTCAAAAGAGAAAGCGATAAAAATAGTTTCTTCATACTGGGCTGTTTTAATCCCGATAAAGATAAATGAAAACTAGATGCTGGACCCTGGATACTGGATGCTGAATATTAGATTCAGAATACTGGATATTAGGTGTTGGTCGCTATCTAGTGATGAGAATCCAGTATCTAGCATCTAGGCTAACACTTATTCGTGTAAAATCGTTCAATAGATTGTGTCATTGAAACATATAATCGGAAACAAAATCTTATTTTTGGGACTTGATATTGCTAGATTGCTTGCTGCATACTGATTTATTCAAAAGTTATTTGTACCAATAAATGGCTAAGAAAGTTTCCCGGATCGGAGTTCTTACTTCAGGCGGTGATGCACCCGGCATGAATGCAGCTATCAGGGCTGTTGTACGTACCGGCATCTATCATGGTCTTGAAGTATATGGTGTAATGCGCGGTTACCAGGGCATGATAGAAGAAGACATTGTAAGAATGGAAGGTCGTTCAGTGGCCAACATCATCCAGCGCGGCGGTACCATTCTTAAAACAGCAAGGTGTAAGGATTTTTATGAGGTAGAAGGGCGCAAGAAAGCTTATGCAAACCTTCGCAAGAAAGGTATTGATGGGTTGGTGATCATTGGTGGTGACGGATCTTTCCGCGGTGCTGTAGCGTTTAGCCAGGAATTTGATATCCCCTGTATCGGCATTGCCGGCACCATCGATAAAGATATCTATGGAAGCGATTTTACCATCGGGTTCGATACAGCAGTCAATACGGCCATCCAGGCTATTGACAAGATCAGGGATACCATGGATGCCCATGACCGCATTTTCATCATTGAAGTAATGGGACGCGACGCAGGCTACATTGCCCTGCACAGCGGTATCGCCACCGGGGCGGAAAATATTCTCATCCCGGAAAGAAAGACAAATATCAAAGACATCATCGAATCCCTGCAGGAAAAAGAAAGAAGAAAAAAGCTGGTCAACCTGATCGTGGTGGCAGAAGGCGATGATTTTGGCGGCGCGTATGAAATACAAAAGATTTTGCAGGAAAACCTTCCCAAAGCCGAGATAAGGGTAGCCATCCTGGGCCATATTCAAAGAGGTGGCTCGCCTTCGGCGATCGACAGGCTTATCGCCAGCCGCATGGGCTATCACGCAGTAGAATGCCTGATGGAAGGACGTCACAATGTTTTTGTAGGTATCTTAAACAACAAGATGCACTACATACCACTTGAGAAAGCAGTAAAGAATAAAGGAAATATAGGAGGCGAATGGATGAAGATCGTTAAGATACTGGCATCTTAACATCCAGCATCTGGCATCCTGCATCCAGTATCCACAATTTAATAACCCCTAACTACTATCAACATCATGGCCCAAAGCGCTGAGAAATATTTTCACAAAGAAATGGATAAAGCGGCCGGATTGGTTCATACCCATCACCGCACCAAGATCGTAGCCACTGTAGGACCGGCTTGTGATACCTATGAAAAATTGCTCGAACTCGTAAAGGCAGGAGTGAACGTTTTCCGACTCAATTTTTCACATGGCACTCATGAAGACAAGGCAAAGATCATTGACCATATACGCAAGATCAACAAGACCGAACCTTATAATATCGCTATTCTCGGCGACTTGCAGGGTCCCAAACTCCGCATAGGTGAGATCATCAACAATTCACTGCCGGTTATTCCCGGAGATGTATTGACTTTCACGAATGAAAAACTCGTAGGTACCAAGGACAGGATCTATGTTTCCTATCCCAACCTGCATAAAGACGTACAAACAGGGAATATCATCCTGATCGATGATGGAAAAATAGAAGTAGTAGTAAAACAGATCTTGCCGAACAACGATGTGCAGGTAGAGGTAACACTGGGAGGCACTCTTTCATCCAAGAAAGGCATTAATCTTCCCGATACGAAAATCTCGTTGCCTGCCCTGACCGAAAAAGACCTGGCCGATCTTGATTTTATTCTCGCCAAGAAACTGGATTGGGTAGCTCTTTCCTTCGTTCGCAAGGTCGAAGACATTACCGGTTTGCGCGAGATCGTGAACAAACATAAAAGCAAAACAAAGATCATCGCTAAAATAGAAAAACCGGAAGCGTTGGTGAATATCCGGGAGATCATTCTTGAATCCGATGGCATCATGATCGCTCGCGGCGACCTGGGAGTCGAATTACCGGTGGAGCAGGTACCCCTTATACAAAAGCAGATCATTCGTAAATGTCTTCATCGTGCAAAACCGGTGATCGTTGCCACGCAGATGATGGAGAGCATGATCGAAAGAATAAAACCAAACAGGAGCGAGATCACGGATGTAGCTAATGCCGTGCTGGAAGGAACCGACGCTGTAATGCTTAGTGGTGAAACAGCAACAGGTCTGCACCCAACACTTGTTGTGCAAACCATGCGCAAAATAATAATGGAAGTTGAAAAGACCGACTATCGATATAACCTGGAAGAAGTATTGCAGCCGCAGGCACATTCTCCTTCTTTTCTTAGCGACGCGATCTGTTATAATGCCTGTAATCTTGCCAAGGATTGTAATGCCGATGGTCTGATAGGTATGACGCAGAGTGGCTATACCGGTTTTATGCTGAGTAGCTATCGTCCAAAATCACCGTTGTATATATTTACAAAAGAGAAAACACTGGTAAACCAGTTAAGTCTTAGCTGGGGAGTCCGCGCTTTTTACTACGACGAAGAAAACAGTCTTGACGATATCTTTTTTGACCAGATGAATATTCTCAAGGAAAGAGGATTTGTAAAACCCGGCGATATTCTTGTAAGTACTGGCAGTACTCCGGTACATCTTCATCTTCCAACAAATGTTTTGAAGATTACTAAAATTGAGTAGTGATGTTGAAAGGCCTGCCTGCCGGTAGGCCGGTTTAACGGTTTAAAGGTTTAACGGTTGTTGAGACTTGAGAGCCGCCTATACCTACTAACTAACCTTTAAACGTCTTAAACCCTTAAACGTATTAAACGTTTGTCAGCGCATGGAGTATTTAACAGGTTCGGCGGCATTTTTATCTTTCGGATCATAGACGAATCTTACTTTGGCGCTTTTTGTTTCTGTTGAATTCAGCACCAACTGGTGTCGGTCCTTGCCTGCATGGATAATAAGTATTGCTGTGTTGGGAGGGATGGAACCGAGGTTTTCGGCCACCATTTCCACTTCGTGAAAAGTGGTATTCAGGTCGATCTGCACATACGTTGTCAAAGGATTTGCGGTAAGGCGCTGATGGGAAAACACTACCTGGTTATCTACCAACACCGTAATTGAATCCCCGTCAACAATCGCATTATCATAAAAATCGAGGCGGATGCGGCCGGTGTCGACTTTTATTTCCGGTATCTCTTTAAACGCCGATTCTTTTATCCTTGTCAGAACAATGCTGTCGCCGTTGCCGCAGGGTGCAGGCATGTTTTGTACGGTCCCATTCCAAAGGCCCCGAAGTATTTCTGTATTGCCCACCCGGCTGTAGACCAGGTTAAATTGTTTGATACATATCACGCACCGGCGGGGAATATGATAAGTGGTCACCATTCCTTCCTGCAGCGATAGTTTTTTCTGGGTAGGATCGTAGCTGCCTGCAAATTGTTTTTTTACATAATTGTCTACGTCCTGGTAATGATAAGAGTCCCCTGAAGCTTTCCCGTCTTTTAAGGTTATTTGCAGTTCTATGTTGTTGTTTGGAAAACAACCCTGCATATTGAAAGTGCCTTTCCAAAAGCCGCTGATGTCCTGCGCATGGATAACGATGCACTGCAAACACAATCCTATGGCGATTCCTGCGCTTCTTTTCACACTAAAAAGTTACTGAAGAATCTGCAACCTAAAATGTGAAAGTTTTAGGAGCGGCAAATTCGATTTGAAAATTGTAATAGAACCGGCTTGAAGCAGCAAATTCTTAGCCAGCCATACCCGCACGATCATCTATTACGGGGTAACTGGGGAAAATTTATAAACCTTGCCGCGTGGGGGGAATATTTTCAACAATGCGCATAGCCAAGTAAGAAATACACTATCCCAAAGACGACAATGAATCCAAGGCAGCCTCCGCCCCATTTTTTGCCGGCATATCCGGCAATGATCGTTCTCCAGAAATTATTCATAACAAATAGTTGAATCGTTTAATTATTCGTTTTTTTCCCTTTGTCTTCTTTTCCTGCTTCTTCCTTTATCTTTTGCATAGTAGATGAAACGGGTCCCTCCATATGTTCTTCGGGATCGGTTGTATGCAGCGTTTCAGGATCGGGTTTCAAAGGCGATTTGCTTTTACCCTTGTCTTTTGCTTTGTCCTTATCATGTTTACCTGCCATGTTGAATAATTTGGGTAATACAAACAAATCTCACGCCACGGAATTGAAGAATGGCCACGGATATACGGGTGACTTCTTTTTTTCGTGAATCCGTGTCAAATCGCAAGAGCAAGCCATCGTCCCGCCCAATTGCGGGATGAAATCAAATCCAATAGCTATCGGATGAAACGCAACCTGGATTTGAATCTGCATTGTTATCCGTATTTTTAAACCATATCACCCGCGTCTGTGTTATATGACCCTACTAAAATTTTTTCTTACGGCTTTTTTACTATTGTCTATCGCCAAACCTGTTTTCGCGCAGCGAAAATATTTTTTCAGCAATAGTGAAACGGAGACCAATGCTCTTTCAGATGGAACCAGGCTACATCCCTTTCATGACCCGGCTCTTGTTTCTACACTTCAACTAAAACCAGGGGATACGGTTTTTTTTCATGGAGGTGATAGTTTTAATAGCACTATCACGCTGGATGGTTTAAACGGTAAACCGGGAAATCCGATAGTATTTGCATCTTATGCTAAGGGAAAGGCAAGTATCTACGCAGGCAATAAGGAGGGCTTTTTGATCACCCTGAGTAAAAATATTTCCATCGCGAATCTTATTATAGCCGGAGCGGGACGTAAAGACGGTAATACAACGGATGGAGTAAAACTGTTGAATTGCCGGTCTGTAAAGATCAGGGACCTGGAAATAACAGGTTTTCAAAAATCAGGGCTTCTGCTGTTTAATTGCAAAGACGTTGAAGCGGATCGCGTGATCGCTATGCAAAATGGATTAGCGGGTATTCTCGTGGAAGGCGATTACCAGAAGCGCCTGTCGCAAAATATCCATATCGTTAATTGCCGGGCAGAAAATAATCCCGGCGATCCGACCAATCTCAGCAATCATAGCGGCAACGGAATACTGGTTGGTAATTGCAGAAATGTGTTGATCGAGTATTGTACAGCTACCAACAATGGCTGGGATATGCCAAGGATCGGGAATGGCCCGGTAGGAATCTGGGCTTATGAAGCCGACTCGGTAGTCATCCAGCATTGCATTTCATACAGGAACAAAACAGCCAAAGGCGCTGCCGATGGTGGTGGTTTTGACCTGGACGGGGGGGTCACTAATTCAGTCATCCAGTATTGTCTTTCTTATGAAAACCAGGGAAGTGGTTATGGTATTTTCCAGTACTGGAGTGCAGGTAACTGGAAAAATAATACGCTACGCTATTGCATCAGCATCAATGATGGGAAAATAACGGAGGGCGCATCGGGCATGTATATCTGGAACGGCAACAATCCCGACTCGAGCTTTATTAATTTCTATGCACACAATAATTTTTTTTACAACGATGCGAAATACACATTCAGTTTTGCTTCGGAGAGCCGGCATCGCAACTTTCATTTTTATAAAAATTATTTTATTGCGTCCGACACCAGTGAGATTTATTTTGGAACAGATAGCAGCACAACCGATGTTTTCCTGGATAATGTATGGGCAAGAAGGAGTGGGGGATTTTTCCAGGATGGTTACAGCGATCTCGGGCAATGGGCAAGAGCAATGGGATATGAGATAAGGAATGGAAAACTGGCGGGGACTACGCTTGATAAAAAGATTTTTGTTTTTCCTACCAATATTAATATTACAGATCCATACCGCTTGCGCAATGAACCGCTGCTAAAACCAATCTGGAAACGCCTTAAGAATTGAACGACTTTAGAAATAACAGTTTGTAATGATCAATTTACCCCGTAGGGGCAAAATCTTTCGTTCGACAAGACTAAATAATTCGTAGTCATTTTCAATCCCGAATTGTTTTAGCAGAAGATACGCCAAAATAGCGACATGATGTCTCCATAGTATTTTGCCCCTATGGGGCAAGTGAATCATATGTGAATTTGGCGGCTTCCGATATTACGTCCCGCCGGGACGAATACAAATTATTGCAAAGCTTGGTTTGTCCCAGAGGGGCAGAATACCGGTGGCATAACAGGATCGTAATGATCAATTTGCCCCATAGGGGCAAAATCGCCTATGAAAAAAACAGATCATTGGGATCGGTATAAACAGCAGCATATCGTTTCTCTGATATTTTTTTGCATTCAGTATCAATATCCGCGGTTTCTAATCCATTTTTTTTCTTTGCGAGTATAGTTATCAAGTTTCGAATTTATCACCTGCTGAATTTCTGCATCTTTATTTTCCGGCAGGTTGGACATGAAAAGCAAGAATTCTTTTAGATAATGAAATTCTGTTGGATCATTATCAATAGCCTTTTTAAAATAAAATATTGATGAATCTCTAAAACGACCGACTTTAAAATTTGGTTCAACTGGACCGAGAAATTCATGAGGACTTTCTATTACTCTTCGATCTCCCCATTTTAGTGATGTCAATTTTCGCCAGTCGACTATTTCACTGCCGTCATACGTAGCCTTTACATAGCCAAGCCTTCGTGCTAAATTCTCCATCATGCTATCCCGAAAATAGAGGGCGAGCATATAAAAATATTTTGCCGAATCAATATTGTTCTTGAGTAGAAAACCTACAGAATCCAGAGAAGATCTTACAAGATGTTGTTTGAATTCCCATTCTAACCGGATTCGCATTAGCCGGTAAAAAAGAATATCGTTGAGGAGATAAAGCCGGTTGATAACCCTGGTGGCAAGTAGCGTGTCTTTCTTTCTGTAGCCCTGGAGACCTAAAAAAAGCGAATTGTATTGAACAGAAAATTCGGGTGATGGATTAAGTTTCTTCCGGAGATAGTAATTGGCTGCTTTCCGTACATTCATCCGATGCTCGTGGATATCCTTTTTTTTATGGGTTGTTTGGGAAAAAATAGCGAGGGAGATTCCAATGAATGCAAATAATAAGGTTAGAAACTTCATGGGATTGGTTGTGTAACTAAATCTAAAAAATGCCACAACAGTAACTACAAGTCAATACCTACTTTAACATAAATTTTTTTATATGATGGTTCGTGGGGACACGAACCATAACCACGAACCATAACCACGAACCATGACCATGGAATTAAATGTTGAGTAGCGAACAGGACGTCGAAGAGTGCGACGCAACATGAGACGATAGTAGTATTGCAGCTAGGCCCATAATCACTAATAAACCAATAAACTAATCAACTAACGAACTAATTAACTAAATTTGCGCCTATGACAACAGAAAAATTAAATGATATGCGGTCCCGCATTGCCGGGATAAGGAGGTTTCTTTGACGTCGCTAACAGACAACAGAAGATAGCCGAAGACAAACAACTTTCCCTCAGTCCCGGTTTCTGGGACAATAACAAAAGAGCTACCGAAATTCTCAAGAACATCAAACTGAATGAATATTGGGTAAATCTCTATGAACAGGTAAATTCTGCCGTGGAGGATTTTGCCGTGCTATTTGATTTCTGGAAAGCTGGGGATGCGACTGAAGAAGAGACAAAAGAAGCATACGATAAAGGCATAACGCTGCTGGATGAAGCCGAGTTTAAAGCTACCCTGAATGAACCGGAGGATGAATTACCTGCTGTATTGCAGATCAATTCGGGCGCAGGCGGGACGGAGAGCCAGGACTGGGCGGAAATGCTGGCGCGCATGTATCGTATGTATGGAGAAAAGCAGGGATGGAAAGTAACCGAAATGGATTGGCAATGGGGCGATGGCGCCGGTATTAAAACGGCTACCTTACAATTTGAAGGACCTTTTGCTTATGGTTTCCTGAAAGCGGAAAGCGGGGTGCATCGTTTGGTGCGGATTTCTCCATTTGACAGTAATGCAAGAAGGCATACAAGTTTTGTAAGTGTGTATGCTTACCCGCTTGTGGATGATACGATCAATATTGAAATTAATCCTGCGGATGTAAAAATGGAAACATCACGAAGCGGTGGCGCCGGTGGCCAGAATGTAAATAAAGTGGAAACAAAAGTGCAGTTGACGCATATACCCACGGGTATTGTTGTTGTTTGCCAGCAGGACAGGAGCCAGCTTGGCAATAGGGAACTGGCGATGCAGATGCTGAAAAGCCGTTTGTATGAGATGGAATTGCAAAAAAGAAATGCATTGAAAGACGCTACCAACGCCAAAAAGAAAAAAATAGAATGGGGCAGCCAGATACGTTCTTATGTATTCCATCCTTATAAAATGATCAAGGATCACCGTACAGACTTTGAAACAGGAAATGTGCAACCGGTAATGGATGGAGAGCTGGATGGATTTATTAAAGCTTATTTAATGAGTGAAAAGGAACCAAGCTCCTAAGGAGCCAGATGGTCGATGCTAGATGCTCGATGCTTGCTGCTAAATCCAGGCTGCAGATTTCAGTAGGGTGCATCCAGCATCCAGTGACCAGCATCCAGTGACCAGCATCCAGTATCCAGCAACCACTATCCTCGCTTTCTTGAATTAACAATTATAAACGATCAACATGATAGGAACATTTTCATATCCAATGCCCACTAATGAGCCGGTGTTAAGTTATGTACCTGGTTCACCTGAGAGAAAGAGATTAAAAGAGGTCCTGGGGGAATTGAAAAAGACCGAGATGGACATACCTATGTACATCGGCAGCAAGGAAGTGAGAACAAATAAGAAAATGGCCCTGCATCCGCCTCACGAGATCAGGCATACCCTTGGTTATTATCATGCGGGAGAAGAGAAGCATGTGACCCAGGCGGTCGAAGCTGCACTGGAAGCCAGGAAGAGTTGGAGTAAAACAAGCTGGGAGAACCGGGCGAATATTTTTTTACGGGCAGCCGATCTTATGGCCACGAAATACCGGCCGTACATGAACGGAACAACGATGTTGGGTCAAAGCAAGAATGCTTACCAGGCAGAAATTGATTCGGCCTGCGAATTGATCGATTTCCTGCGTTTCAACGTTCATTTTCTTTCCGAGATATACAAGCAACAACCAATTAGTGGTCCGGGTATGCACAACCGAATGGAATATCGCCCACTCGAAGGATTTGTATTGGCGGTAACACCATTCAACTTTACCGCGATCGGGGGCAATCTTCCAACTTCTGCAGCTCTTTGCGGCAATGTGGTCGTATGGAAATGCGCCAATACGCAGATCTATTCCGCTCAAATGATCATGCGGATATTGAAAGAAGCTGGTTTGCCAGATGGAGTTATCAACCTTGTATATGTCGACGGTCCCACTGTCGGGAAAGTTTGTTTTAATCACCCGGACTTTGCAGGAGTGCATTTCACCGGGTCAACCGGAGTGTTTAATAATATGTGGGAAACCATCGGGAAGAACATGGCAATGTATAAATCTTATCCTCGGATAGTGGGAGAGACCGGGGGCAAAGATTTTGTGATCGCGCATAAGACCGCAGATCCTGATGTGGTAGCGACGGCTTTATTGCGCGGTGCATTTGAATTCCAGGGGCAAAAATGCTCAGCAGCTTCAAGAGCTTATATCCCATCCAACCTGGCCGAAGAGATTAAAAAGAGATTAGTGGCGGGGGTAAAGAGTTTCAAAATGGGAAGCGTTGAAGACTTTACCAATTTCATCAATGCTGTGATTGACGAAAAGAGCTTCAATAATATTCAGCGATACATTGAGAATGCTAAAAAAGATCCGAAGGCGGAGATCTGGGTTGGAGGGAAATGTGATAAGAAAGAAGGGTATTTTGTTCAGCCTACGATTATTGCAACAAATAATCCCAAATCGGTGACTATGTGTGAAGAGATTTTCGGCCCCGTGCTGACCGTCTATGTTTACCCTGCAAACAGCTTTGAAAAAACGTTGGAGTTGGTTGATTCGACCTCTCCATATGCACTCACTGGTTCTGTAATTGCACTCGATCGTGCAGCGATTGAACTGGCAACGGATCGCCTGCGGAATGCTGCGGGAAATTTTTATATAAATGATAAACCAACCGGCGCAGTGGTCGGCCAACAGCCATTTGGAGGAGCAAGAGGAAGCGGTACGAATGATAAAGCAGGAAGTATCCTGAACCTGTATCGCTGGCTGAGTGCACGAACTATAAAAGAAACTTTTAATCCACCGGTTGATTATCGTTATTCACATATGGTAGAAAAATAATTCGTCATATTGTCTTCGAACAGTTAAAGAAAAGTTCAATTTTTTTTGCTAAGTTCAACTGGATGAGTAAATTTGGCCATTAATCAATTAAACCCACTATTATGAGAAAAGTTTTATTCCTTGGCACTGCCATGCTCCTATTCAGTGCTTCTTTCGCGATTTCCAATGTAGAAGTTCCCGTATTAAAAGCTGACCAGGTTTTCATTCCAATCGGTAAAACCGGCCAGAAAATTTCTTACGCTCAATTGGCTACCATCAGCATGACTGATCTCCAGGCTTTGACAGGCAGGAAAATGAGTTTCATCGAAAGGATGAATTTCCGCATGGCACAGTCTAAGATCAGGAAAAGCATCGCAACTGATGGAACAATTAAGAATAAGAAGATCGCAAAATTCTTTACCAAGAAAGGCGGCGCTGGTGATTCAGGCTTCCATCTCGGTGGTTTTGCGCTGGGTTTCTTCGTTGGACTGATCGGAGTACTGATTGCTTATCTGCTTAACGACGATTACAAACAGAACCGCATCAAATGGGCATGGATTGGTTTCGGCGTATTCGTTGTATTATGGATTATCCTCGTAGTTGCTGTGTTCTCAGCTGCAGCTTCTACCGTACCATAGTAGGTTCAACTTTTTGAATGGAAAAGACTGTCGCATCCGGCAGTCTTTTTTTATTGGATAGAGGCTCCGCGGTCTTAAACAACCTTTCAGCGTATTATACTGTACTTATCGCCTGAACCTGATCCTTCAATGCATGATCATCAATCATAAACCGTATTTTCTGTATACTCTTTGTTTTGTATTATCACGCGGCTCCATTTGAAATCTACGATTTGAGTCGAGTTCTTTCACTCGATTTATGCTATAAAGACAATTCAAAGCTTTGATAAAAGTCATCCGCTTTATACGTTTGATCTCATTAAAAAAAAAGCCACTTATGAAAAAGATCTACTTTCTGCTTTTAGCAGGCACTATTCTCTCAATGTCCGCCTTTGCGCAGGATTTAAAACCCTTTAAATGTGACGTGAGCCTTGGATATGCGATTCCTTCAGGCTCCGGTTCAAAGGGTGGTATGTTATTCGTGATTGAACCCAAGTACGCGGTAGTTCCTCAAATTTCTGTGGGGTTACGCATGGAGGGAACTATCATGGCCCGTTTCGGTGGGTATGACGCTGATGGTTATCCGATGGATGCCAGCGTTAAATTTTCAAGTTCTTATCTCGCTACTGGAGATTATTACCTCACAAACAATTATAAAGTGCATCCTTTTGTAGGCGCTGGTGCAGGTGTATTCCTTTTAGCAGGTATAGAATCTAACCAAAGCTCGGACAATGTGTCCAGCGGTTCTAAATTTGGTGGAATGATCAGGGGAGGTATTGAATTATCACACTTCCGCCTTGGGATCGAGTACAACCTTGTTCCTAAAACTACTTTCGTAGGCGTTGACCAGGATGGTAACACTGTTACCGGAATGAGTTCAAAGAACAGCTACATCGGTATCAAGATCGGTGCATGCTTTGGCGGTGGTCCAAGATCAAGATAATAACAATTAACCCATAAATTCTTAAGAGAGGCTGTCCTGATACAGCCTCTTTTTTTATGGATAGATAAGCGGATGCCTGGCGTCAAAAAATTCTTAAATATCGCAGAGTCTACTACAGAATTTTGAGCTTTTCGGGAATATTGTTTTATTTGCGCATTAACCAATTAAACCACTTCTGCTATGAGAAAGATCTTATTCCTCGGCGCTGCCATTCTATTCTTCAGCGGAACCTTCGCAAACACAAATTTCGAACTGCCTGTTTTAAAAGCTGACCAACTTATGATTCCTATCGGTAAAACCGGTAAAAAGATTTCATATGCAGAGTTAGCAACTATCAGCCTGGCGGATTTCCAGGCTATGACTGGTAAAAAAATGAATTTTATTGAGCGATTGAATTTCCGGATGGCTCAGTCGAAAATCCGGAAAAGTATCGCAGCCGATGGTTCCATTAAGAATAAGAGAATCCTGAAATATTTTTCAAAAGGCAGGGGCGGCTCAGGTGAAACTGGCTTTCACGCGGGAGGATTTGCCCTTGGTTTTTTCATTGGTCTTATCGGAATAGTTATTGCATATGTGATAGACGACGAGTATAAACGCAACCGTATAAAATGGGCCTGGATCGGTTGGGGTATATGTGTTGTATTATATCTCGCATTAATCGTTATTTTTTTCAGTTCCGGTCCTTATGACTAACAGTTACGAATGAAGCTGCCGACTGTAGAAGGAGATGGCAGCAATGACTCCCGGGCAGTAGTGATGGTCAGGGTTGAGTACTCACTATTCACCATTTGACAATTGTGGTTATTATTCCCTGTGCGGGTCTGATTCTCTACCAACAAATGTGTATTAACCATTCATTTATCCGGGCCATTCCCGCCTGGTTACGTCCATTTCATACACATCTAATTGCTTTGGCATGGTTTTTAAACAATAGGGTTAACTAAACTTTTTTTTATGAAAAAGATCTTGATGATTGCTGTTTGTGTGTCAGCAAGCGGGTTTCTATTTGCCCAAACTGCACAGTTTGGTATCAAAGGGGGAGTAAATGTTGCAAGTTATCACTCAAATGATAACACAGACTTTAACTCAGTAACATCATTTCATGCCGGTGGATTGGTTCACATACATATGACCAGTCGCCTGGCTATACAACCGGAGCTATTATATTCGGGGCAGGGCGCAGAAAACAAGCCTGCTGATCTTAAAGCAAAACTGGGTTACCTAAACGTGCCAGTGTTGGCTCAATACATGATTGGGGATGGTTTTCGGTTGCAAACCGGGCCACAGGTAGGTTTCCTGCTTTCTGCAAAGCTCAAAAGCGGCGAATCGGAAACTGATGTGAAAGACAGTTACTCGGGTGTTGATTTTGCCTGGACATTTGGTGCCGGTTATCTGTTTCCAGGTACGGGTGTTGGGGTCGACGCCAGATATAATCTAGGACTAAAGGACATCAACGAAGGAGGCCCGGCTAAAGTTTACAACCGGGTGTTTGCTGTTGGTTTGTTTTACCAGTTCAAACATTAATAAAAACTGAACACACATATTCTCTGAATAAAGTAAAGCCCTTTTGAAAGGGCTTTACTATTTTTACCAAAAATTTTTTTGAAATCGATTCTTACCGGTCAGCAACTCACCATCACCATCAAAAGACTGGCACACCAGGTGCTTGAAAATAATATTAACCTGGAGAATACCGTGTTGATCGGCCTGCAGCCCAGGGGTATTTTTCTTTCTGACCAGATCGTTGCAGAAATAAAAACAGAATTTCCTTCCGTTAATATACAGTATGGCAAACTGGACATTACATTTTACCGCGATGATATCCGGCGTGAATTACATCTGGCCAATCAAACCGATATCCCATTTTCCATCGAAGGGAAAAAAGTAGTACTGATTGATGACGTATTGTATACTGGCCGCACCATACGTGCTGCGCTGGATGCTCTTCTTGATTTTGGCAGACCTGAAAAAGTTGAATTATGTGTCTTAATAGACCGCCGCTTCAGCCGCCAGTTTCCCATTCAACCCGACTATGTAGGCAAATCCATCGATTCTATTATTTCCCAAAAAGTCAAAGTTTACTGGAAAGCAAAAGATGGTAAGGAAGAAGTTACTATTCTTGATGCGCTTGATGCTTGATGCCAGATGCTTGATGCTGGAAGATCGGTGCGAAGTGCAGGCTGCAGATTTCAGTAGGATGCATCCAGCGACCAGTAACCATCATCGGTAGGGTATCGTCTTTTCCATTATCTTCGCCCTTTAATGAGCCTTTCTGCCAAACATCTTCTCGGTATACGAGACCTTTCCAGGGAAGACATCTCGGTTTTTTTACAGACAGCTGAGCAATTCAAGGAAGTTTTACAGAGACCCGTAAAAAAAGTGCCATCGCTTCGGGATATAACAATCGTCAACCTGTTTTTTGAAAATTCTACCCGGACAAGGATATCCTTTGAACTGGCCGAAAAAAGGCTTTCAGCCGATACGATCAATTTTACCGCATCTTCTTCTTCAGTTTCCAAGGGAGAAACGCTTTTGGACACCGTGAACAATATTCTCTCCATGAAAGTGGATATGGTAGTGATGCGGCATAGTGCCAGTGGAGCCCCACATTTCCTGGCTAAACATATTCCTGCAGCCATTATCAATGCAGGCGATGGCATCAATGAACACCCTACCCAGGCTCTGCTCGATGCTTTTTCGATCAGGGAAAAAACCGGTAAGCTGGAAAAAGTAAAAGTGGCGATCATCGGGGACATCATGCACAGTCGCGTTGCCCTTAGTAATATCTACCTGTTAAAAAAAATGGGTGCGGATGTAACTGTTTGCGGCCCTCCAACGCTTATACCAAAGTACATCAGCGAAGCCCTGGGAATACAGGTCAATTATAATCTGAAGGAAACGCTGGAATGGTGCGATGTGGCCAATGTGCTGCGCATACAACTGGAGAGACAAAACCAGGTACTGTTTTCTTCCCTGCGCGAATACAACCTGACCTACGGGATCAGCCGCAGGTTGCTGGATGAACTGCACAAAGAAATAATCATCATGCATCCCGGCCCCATCAACAGGGGAGTTGAACTGGATAGTGATGTAGCAGACAGCAAGCAATCTATAATTTTGCAACAGGTGGAGAACGGGGTGGCAGTGAGAATGGCGGTGCTTTACCTTTTGTCGAACAGGAATGCTATTAGTAACTGACGATTTTATTTGCAGCATAACGATCTAGGTCCTAAAAAACAATCATGCAACGTATTTGCCTTTTTCCCGGCACATTTGATCCTGTAACATTGGGTCATACCGATATTATTGACCGCGCTCTTCCATTATTTGACAAAGTGGTGGTGGGTATCGGTCTGAATGCTTCCAAGTCTGTGATGTTTTCACCCGAACAGCGGCTGCAATGGATCCAGGAGATTTATAAAGGCCGGCCCAAGGTGGAAGGGGCCATCTACGAAGGATTGACAGTTGAATATTGTAAAAAGATCGGGGCCAGGTTCATCCTGCGCGGGATCCGTTATGTAAGCGATTTTGAATACGAAAAAACGATCGCAGACGCCAACCGCACCCTCGATAAATCAATAGAAACGATTTTTCTTACCGGCGAACCGAAATATACCTCGGTAGCATCTACCATTGTAAGGGATATTATACGTAACGGAGGAAATGCCAGCCCGTTTTTGCCGGATGCTGTTTTTCAATCTTTGAAGAAATGAATACTATGAAGATATGGTTCAACAAAGAGTTGTCACTTGATGACATTAAGCCCCTGGGAAAAGGAACCATGGGCGAATATATCGGCATCGAGTGGATGGAACTCGGAGAAAATTTTATCAGGGCAAGAATGCCCGTGGATCATCGCACCAAACAACCATATGGGTTATTACATGGGGGCGCTTCCTGTGTGCTTTCAGAAACGATCGGCAGCGTGGCTTCAGCTATGGTAGTGGATCACTCCAAATATATTTGTGTGGGCATGGAAATAAACGCGAATCATGTACGCAGCGCCAGGGAAGGTTTTGTGACAGGTATCGCTACACCATTACATCTTGGATCGAACACACATGTTTGGGATGTCAGGATCTATGATGAACTGGAAAAACTGGTGTGTGTGAGCCGGTTGACAGTAGCCGTCATTCCCCGCAAGGAATCATTCCGCCAGACAAGTCTTTAATATATCGGTCACAGAAGGGAAAGAGTTTTTCAAATACTCATTCAATGCCGTTTTTGCTATCCATTTTATTTCCAGGATGTCTTCTTCCGTCTGTGGTACAAGGGTCTGCTCGCCTTTCGCTTTCATTTTGTACCAGTGGGATTCCTTTAAAATGAATTTTGACCCTTCATGGTAAGTATGATAAGTCAGGGCAAGAGGGGAAAGCAACACAATGTTTTTTAACCCGGTTTCTTCCTTCACTTCACGAACAGCGCAATCCTGCAATTTTTCTCCCGGATCCAGTTTTCCTTTGGGTAGATCCCATTTACCCCTGCGAAATATGATCAATATCTCTTCTTTTTCATTTTCTACCAAACCACCAGCTGCCTGCACCAGTGTAAATTTTTTAAAAACGGCTTTTGTCAACTCATCCAGGTCAGGATGGTAAAACACGCCGGCATGTACCTGCGGTTGTTGCATTTCATGAATAATGGTCTTCACCGTATGCGCATTGAGTTCATCGATGAATATAGCATCATCATGATGAACAAAAGGCTCAATGGCCTTATCAATCTTGTCACAAAGAAATAGTGGCTTATTGTCAAAGTAGATCTTCAGGAACATAAAAACGAGGAAGATGAAGGTACTGAAAACCTCTTAGACGTTGGATGCTTGATGCCGGTCACTGGATATTGGATGCTCCGGTTAATTGTTCAGCATCTAGCATCGGCTCCTAATCCTCATGAGATTCAATACGAGGGACTATCGACTACAGACTACCGACTATCAACTATCTTCGCGGCATGACTGACGCTAAAGTTGTTGCGGAGAAATTGCTCCAGGTAAATGCCGTTAAGTTGAACCTCCATAATCCATTTACATGGGCGAGTGGATGGAAAAGCCCGATCTACTGCGATAACCGCAGGGTCTTATCCTTTCCTTTTATCCGGGACTTTATAAAATCTGAACTCTGCAATATCGTTTTTGAGCGGTTTCCCGATGCGGAACTGCTGGCTGGGGTAGCAACAGCCGGGATAGCCTGGGGCGCTATGGCTGCTGACCAGCTAAAGCTTCCTTATATCTACGTTCGTCCCAAACCTAAAGAGCATGGGCTGGGTAACCAAATAGAGGGTTATTATGAAAAAGGGCAAAAGACGATCGTAATCGAAGACCTGGTTTCAACCGGTAAAAGCAGTTTACAGGTAATAG
>Ga0066652_100000171_pt1 | contig 35518 bp, 32 predicted proteins | sample GraSoiAngelo_101_FD_71413 | JGI IMG/M metagenome (GOLD analysis project Ga0066652, IMG submission 71413) | Grasslands soil microbial communities from the Angelo Coastal Reserve, California, USA - 14_0903_02_30cm | ecosystem: Environmental > Terrestrial > Soil > Grasslands | place: USA... | reverse complement strand
GCGTGCGGATCGGCCGGTTGCAAATGAAAACAGGCCCGTTGCAAATGAAAACAGGCCCGTTGCAAACGAAAACAGGCCCGTCGCAAACGAAAACAGGCCGGTTGCAAATGAAAACAGGCCCGTTGCAAACGAAAACAGGCCCGTTGCAAACGAAAACGGGCCGGTTGCAAATGAAAACGGGCCGGTTGCAAATGAAAACAGGCCGGTTGCAAATGAAAACAGGCCCGTTGCAAACGAAAACGGGCCGGTTGCAAATGAAAACAGGCCGGTTGCAAACGAAAACGGGCCGGTTGCAAATGAAAACGGGCCCGTTGCAAATGAAAACAGGCCGGTTGCAAACGAAAACGGGCCGGTTGCAAATGAAAACAGGCCGGTTGCAAACGAAAACAGGCCGGTTGCAAATCATTTCGCGCGTGCGGATCGCCATTCCGCGCGTGCGGATCGCCAGTTTCGGCGGGGCATCGGACAGAAAGGCCGCGACAACGGCGTGCTCTTTCTCGTCTTCATAGACGATCGCGAGATGCGCATCGAAGTCGGCTACGGTCTCGAAGGCATGCTCACCGATGCGATGTCGAAACGGATCACGAGCGAAGTCGTGAAGCCGTACTTCAAGCGCAGCGAGTACATCCGATTCGTCATCATCGTCCGATTCGTCCTCCTCCAGCGACTTCTCCGGCGGAGGCGGCAGCAGCGGCGGCGGAGGAGCGAGCGACAGCTGGTGACTTGCGCCGCAACCGCAATTCGACCGTGACCCCGCGATGACACGGGATGCACAATGTGCGCATGTTCTCGAGGTTCGAGTCGCCGCCTTCGACGACCGGCGTGATGTGGTCCGCCTCCCACCACGACTTGCGGCGCTTGTGGATGACGCCGCGCTCTTGCAGCGCGCGGATCTCGCGCATCCGCTTCGCGAACGGCAGCTGCATGATGCGCCGCCGCAATCGATGCGTGTCCACGCGGCACAACGCGCAGACTCCTCGGTCCCGCTCGAACACGCACTCGCGCAGATAGGTCGGGCTCGACCGCAATCGCCACTGATGCACACACGCGTCGGAACAGAACGTCCGCCGCCGCCCGCTCACCGCGCCCTTGCACCACCGGCACACGCTGCTATTGTAGATGGCGGATGGCAGATGGCCCCGCCGGCCCATGCCATCCGCCATCCGCCATCCGCCATCTGCCATCTGCCATCCGGACTCTGGTGCGCGTGTTGCTGTGTTTCCCGCGCAGAAACAAGGAGGGCCGGAAATGCCAGACGGAGATCGCGAGCGGAACCGCGGGATGTTCGGATACGAAGGCGAAGGGTATCTGCGGCGCGGCGACGAAGGCGTGCCGCCGTCGCGGCATCGCGACTGGAACATCGGCTACGACACCGACCACGGTCCGCAGCAGTCGTATCGCGGACGCGGCCCGAAAAACTATCAGCGCTCCGACGACCGCATCCGGGAAGACGTATGCGAGCGACTGGCGATGGACCACGACGTCGACGCGAGCGACATCGAAGTGGCGGTTGCCGAAGGGGTCGTGACGCTGAACGGAAGCGTGAATGAGCGTTACGCGAAGCGGCTGTCGGAAGACATCTGCGAGTCGGTGCGCGGCGTGAGGGACGTGCAGAACAACCTGCGGATCTCGCGTTAGGTCTCGCGCGATGGCTGCAGAACGATTGCGACGTCCTCGTACTGCCATCGCACTTTCCACGACGTGAATCCGTCCGGCGGCGCGAGCAGCGGATCGTCCATCGGATCGATGCGCACGGGATCGCCGAGGTGGAGGATGAGCAGGCGATCGTCGTCGCCGCCGGTGAGCCAGCGCAGCGCGAACGATTGCTCGCCGAGGACACAGCCGTGCAGCCAATCGTTGCGCTGGGCGGAGAATGGGTGCTCGCGCCGCAACGCGATCAACTCGCGATGGATGCGCAGCGCGTCTTCGTCGCGATGATGGCGATCGAGCTTTGACGCTTCGAACGTCGAGCGCGCGTGGGGGAGCGTGAGCGCGTCGATGTCGATGGAGGGGAACTGCTGCATGAACTCCGCACGGCCTTTTGCCACGAGCGCCGCGAGCTCCGGCTTGTGATCGGCGAAATAGAGAAACGGCGTGCGCGCGGCGAACTCCTGTCCCTGAAACAGCATCGGCGTCTGCGGCTGCAGCAGCAGGAGCGCGGTCAGCGCGGGATGCCACAGACGTTCGCCCCGCGCCGTGTTCGCGACCTGATCGTGATTCTGCAGAAAACAAAACAACCGCTCCGGCGCGATGTCGTGCGACACCGTGCCGCGCCGCTTGCGCTGCCACTTGTAATACTGCCCCTGATACAAAAATCCGAGCTTCGCCATCGACACGAACTCCTGCGGCGTTCCGCGGTAGTCGACGTAATACGCCTCTACGCGTCCCGTCGCGGCGACGTTCGCGGCGTGGTGCCAGTCGTCGTTCCACATCGCGTCGACGCCGTACTCCCGGATCAGCCGCGCATCCTGCGGCTCGTTCTCCGCGGCGACGAGGATCGTGCGATCGGGCCCCGCGGCGCGCGCATGTTCGGTGATCTCGCGAATGATGTGCGGCGTGCTCCAGTCGTGAATCGACTGCGTCGCGTCGAGGCGCAGTCCGTCGAAATGAAACTCGTCGATCCAGTACGCCGCGTTCTCGGTGAAAAACCGCCGCACGTGCGGCGACTCGAAATCGATCGCGTCCCCCCATTCCGTGGCGTTGCGCTTCGTCGTGAACTGCGGCGCGAACTGCGTCAGATAGAAACCGTCCGGCCCGAAGTGGTTGTAGACCACGTCGTGAATGACGCCGATGCCGTGCGCGTGCGCGTCGTCGATGAAGCGGCGCAAGTCGTCGGGCGTGCCGTAGCAGTGATACGGCGCCCACAAATCGACGCCGTCATATCCCCATCCGAACTCGCCGGGAAATTCGTTGAGCGGCATCAGCTCGATCAGATTCACGCCGAGCTCCGCGAGCTCGCCGAGGTGATGCGCGGCGGCGGCGTAGGTTCCTTCGCGCGTGAATGTGCCGACATGCAGCTCGTACACGATCGCACCCTTCAACGCGACGCCGCGCCACTGCGCATCGCCCCATCGATACGTTGAGGCATCGATGATTTGCGACAGCCCGTGCGGACCATCGGGTTGAAACCGGGATGCCGGGTCAGGAAAAATGTGATCGCCGAGGCGGAAGCCGTAGCGCGAGCCGGCGCGCGCATCGCGCACTAACGCAGAAAAATATCCGTCGTCCTCGCGATCGAGAGAAAAGTCCCGGCCATCGATGACGACCGCGACGCGCTCGTGCACTGGTGCCCAGATACGGAAGTGAACGCCTTCGTCGCGCACTTCCGCGCCGATCGCACGTCTACGGATCACGCTTCGCAACGTGCAGCGTTCATTCCCGCGCCCGTAGGACGAATAGGACCGATAGGACGAATAGGACCGATAGGACCGATAGGACGTCCTACGATGTCCTATCAGTCCTAGAACGTCCTAGAAGTCCTACGCGATCACGCCTTCCATCACCGGCAGCTCGATTGCCACCGCCGCCGCGTTGATCGTAGCGGCGATGCGAATCGCGTCGTGCACCTGCTCCTCCGACAATCCGCCCTGCAGCACGACCGCCTCGTGCGAGCGAATGCACATCTCGCATCCGTTGATCGCGCTGACCGCGAGGCAGAACAGCTCGAAGTCGGCCTTGCTCGTCAGCGGACGCGCGATGCGCTGCATGCGCAGCCGAGCCGGCATCTGGCTGTACGACTCCTTGCCGACGAGATGGCGGAAGCGGTAGTACACATTGTTCATCGCCATCAGCGCCGCGGCCGCGAGCGCGTCGTCGATCACGTCCGCGCCGACCTCGACGCGCGCGTCGCCGATCATCGCGTCGCGCAGGCGAGCGTTGCGCGTGGCGACCGCCGAAGCGATCGCCACACCCCAACGCTGCGCGGGAGAAAGAGAGCCTGGCTGCAATACCGACTGCAGATTCAACCGGATGTCGCGGGCCGGCTCCGGAATCGCGTCGCGCAGTTCGTCGAGAGCGCTCATTACGCCACCTTGATCACGTCTTCGCCCTTCTGCCAGTTGCAGGGGCAAAGCTCATCGGTCTGCAGTGCATCCAGCGTGCGCAGGACTTCGCCGACGTTGCGGCCGACCGAGAGGTCGTACGCGCTGACCGAGCGGATGATGCCGTCCGGATCGACGACGAAGGTCACGCGCAGCGCGGCGCCGGCGCCCTTGTGAATGATGCCGAGCTCCTGCGCGAAGTCCGGTTTGATGTGCACGAGCGGAGTCGGCAGGTCGGCCAGGTCAGCGTGCGCATTGCGCCACGCGAGATGCGAGTACTCGTTGTCGGTCGAGCCGCCGATCACGACCGCGTCGCGGTCCGCGAAATCTTTCGTGTGCTTGCCGAACTCCACGATCTCGGTCGGGCAGATGAACGTGAAGTCCTTCGGATACGCGTAGAACACGATCCACTTGCCGGCGTAGTCGGCGTTCGAAACGGTCTTGAACTCCTTGCCCTTTTCGCGGCTGACGCTCGCGTTGAGCTTGAACTGCGGGAACTTGTCTCCAACGGTCAACATCTTTCCTAATCTCCTTTTCGATTCGATCGCCCGCTCGCGCGGGCGACATTCGTTCAACGCTTTTTCTTCGTGCCGTGCATGACCACCTGGTAGTCGCTGATGCGATACCCGCGCAGCGACTCGATGTTGCACACCTGGACTTTGTCCCAGGGGACGTCCGTGATCTCGCCGGTCTCATCGTCGATGAAGTGATGATGGGTCTCCGTTCGCGGATCGAACACCACGCTGTCCTCGGCGAACGTCAGCCGCCGCAGCAGTCCCTTTTCGACGAACAGATTCAGCGTGTTGTACACCGTCGCCCGCGAGATCCACGGAAACTCCACGCGCACCCGCTTCCACACCAGGTCGGCGGACGGATGCTCGTTCGTGTGCAGGACGTAGTCCGCGACGGCGACGCGCTGCGCCGACGGCTGGATCTCGTGACCGCGGAGGGCGTCTTCGGTGGTGGAGTGCTTCACGGGCATTTAGACTATGTCTAAGTTTGGCCGATATCAACAAATTCCCTTCCGCCGCGCGTCGTCTCTGCCATGCCGGGGAGCCCGCTCTATCGAACGGTTGAGTCGAATCGTCAAACGTTCCGTACTCACTCGCATACGTTTCTGCACTTTGCGGTACACTGACACTTCCCGAAATCGAGCAGTCCGGCAGTACAACCGTCGAAGTAAGACGCGGATGAGTCCCTGGGTCCGGCCATGACCGCGGAACATACGTTTCTGGAGCATCTCCCGACCATCGAGCGGATCGCCTCGTCCGTGGCGCGGCGGTACCATCTCAGTGCCGACGAGTCGGGAGAATTCGTCCAGGTAGTAAGCGTGCGTCTGTTAGACGACGACTACGCGATCATCCGCAAATTCGAAGGGCGCAGCAAGCTCTCGACGTACCTCACCATAGTGATCCCGCGCCTCTTCCAACAATGGCGCACCGAACTGTGGGGCAAATGGCGTCCTTCGGCCGAGGCGCGACGCCTCGGCGATAAAGCGATCACGTTAGAACGCCTCATGACGCGCGACGGCTATACATTCGCCGAGGCCGTCAAAGAACTGACGACTCCGGCGGGCTCGCCTTACACCGAGCGCGAGCTCGAAGCGATCTACATGCGCCTGCCGCCGCGCAATTCGCGTCCCATGCTCGTGCCCGAGGACGTGATCCCCGAAGGAATGATTGCCGTCCCCGCCGAGGCGGAAGACCTCGTTGAAATGAGCGATCGCGAGCGTGCCGCGCGCAATGCCGTGGCTGCCGTCGATCTGCTCATCGCCACCATGGATCCCGAGGACCGCCTCATCCTGCAGCTGAGATTCTGGCAAGAATTGACAGCTCCCGAAATCGCCGAACGCCTGCCCCACATCCATCCAAAGAAAGTCTACAAACGTCTCGACAAACTCGTCCTGGCCATGCGCCGCGCGTTGGAAGAGGCCGGCATCACCAAAGCCGACATCGAAGACCTGCTCTGCCGTGGCGACCAGGAGATCCGCTTCGATTTTCCGCAATCCGACGGGGAAATCCGCCCCTTCCGTCCCTCTGATCAACGAGGTGGGAAGAAGCGAGGAGGCAGCGAGGGAGGATCACAGTGAGCACTCCCATGCATATGACGAACTGCCCGAGTGAAGAAACCCTGGCCGCCTTCATCGACGGCCGCCTCGACATCGAAGCCCGCCAAAGGGTCGTAGAACACGTGACTACCTGTGAGGACTGCTACGCCATCGTCTCCTTCGCCTGGGATTTCCAGGCGGAGGAGCCCGCCGAGGCGGGCGAGGGCGGTCGTGGGGCGGTGGCTCGGGGCGGGGGGCGGGTGGTGAGGGGGCGGTTTGGGGGACGGGTGTGGTGGGCGGGGGCGGCGGCCGCGGCGGCGGTGGTTACTGTGTTTCTGCCGCCAATTCACAATCGGTTGTTTTCAGGGCCGTCGACGATTGTCAGATTAGTCGATGCGAGTGAGCACTTAGAAAAACGCCCTGTGGAAGGTCGATTGAGCGGCGGATTTTCCTACAAGAAATTCGATCGTCCGAAGCGTGGCGGAGGCGACCAATCCGGCGATCTCGCCAGTGCGGACAACGATATCGCGCATCTGAATCTCAGCAACGTTGGCGCAGACGTGGAATCAGAGGCGAAAAAACATCCGTCGCCGCAGAACCTTGCCGCGGCCGCAACATCGAGTCTTTTATTGCGGCAAATTACTCAAGCTGTCGACAACTATACGCAAGCGCTCATTCAAGAAACCGGAACGACGGCGGTCGATGTTGCGGTTGGGCAGAGCAAGAACGCGGATCTTCTCAATGATCTAGCGGTTGCATATTCCGATCGCGCTTTGACTGGAAACGATTCTACGGATCACGTACGGGCGCTGAATGCTATTGAACGGGCGCACCAGCTAAAGACCGACGACTTGATGATCCTCTGGAATCGCGCTCTGATTCTCGAGCGTGCCGGACATCGTCAGCAGGCATTCCAGGAATGGCAGCGCTATCTGGAGCTTGATGCGACTTCCCCGTGGGCAACCGAAGCGCGTGAACACCTGAGCGGGCTGCAAGAGGCCATGCGTCTCGATAACTTAAACGCCGTCAAGGAATCGCTTAAAGCCGCATTATCGCGAAACGAGCTAGCACGGGCCGCGAGTCTCGTCATTCAGCACGCAGAGCAGCTTCGCGTCGATTGTGAAGAGGAACTATTAGCGGATATCGGAACTGGCGGTTACAATGCGCAGCTGGTAGCATTCATCGCGCGTACGCTTGCAGAAGAAGAGCGAGATCCGCTGCTTCTCGATTCGCTGAACGCATTGAAATCGGCGGATACCGCCGCCACGCGAGCTGCCTTCAATGCATACCGGCTCGGATGCCGAGCACACAAGGACGGCCAATATAAGGATGCCATTCCACATTTTCGTGACGCTCGCCGGCGTATGGAAGATATCGCCAGTCCATTTTCGATTCGCGCCGCCTGGAATGAAGCGCGCATGCTTCTTTATGACGGGCAGAATCCGGCGGCGATTTCGCTAATCAACCAAGAGTTGGGGCGCAATCAGGACGCCGCACGACTGTATCCTCTCGTCGCCGGTCAGCTGTACTGGATCCGTGGACTCGCGAGCCACGGATTGGGCAATCCGTCGATCGCGTTGCGGAATTATGAAAAATCATTGCCGCTTATCGAGGGCATTGGCGAGCCCGGCAGCCTTGCCGGCATCGAATTGGTGACCGCCGATGCGTACCGCGCGATGGGAGAGACGCGCGAAGCGTGGAGGCATCACTTTCGTGCAGTCAGGCTGCTGAATGCATCCATCGATCTCGAGCGGCAGCACAATGTCCTGAACGGTGTGGTGCGCGCTGCAACGCGCGAAGGGTATTCATTTGCGGCCGCGCTGATTCATGACGGCGTGTTGGCCGTCGCAGAGCAGGGATCAAAACCCTTGTTTGTCGCCGACGCCTGGCTCACCCGCTCTCAGTTCATGTTGAGCAATGCAGATTTTCCGGGCGCGAAGTTGTGCATGACGCACGCCACGGCTGCAATGAGTCTCGTTTCGGACTCCGGAGCCAGAACGCGATTGGCAGCTGATATCGACGTCGCTGGATATCGCATTGACGAGGCACAAGGAGTCATTTCCATCGACGCATTGACCAAGTCGCTGGATCTCCTTCATGGAATTGACAATCGATCGCGGTTAGCGGAGCTGTACCTGCTGCGAAGCCGTGCATTTTCCGTGCGCAAGCAAGTCGCGTCCGCGCGTGCCGACATCGATGCCGGTCTTCGCGAGATCGATGCGCAGCGCACGCCGATGCGGAGCGATGAGCGGCGGACGTTCGCGACCGTAGCGGCGAGCCTCGTGGATGAAGGAATTCGCCTCGATCTGGACGCCGGAAATGACGAGAGCGCATTCGATCTCGCGGAGCGGGAGCGCGCGCGTGTGCTAGTTGAGGAATTTTCAAAGGCGCGCAACGAGCCCCTCCCGGCGCGGCTCCCCGTCAAGGAAATTGCGGCGAACCTTCCCGAACGGACGGCAGTGATCGCACAATCGTTGAATGCCAATCAGTTGATTACTTGGGTCATTCAACATTCCGGTCTCCGCACTTATCGGGCACCGATCTCGGCCGCTAAGCTCACCAACGATGCGCAGGAGTTGATTACGCTAGTCGCGACGGATTCCGCCCTTGCGGCGATCCGCCGCCGGGCGGACGCGCTTCGGGCCGTGGTATTGCCCGACGGGATTAACGCTGATCGCCTGATCATCGCGCCGGACGCTGAGTTATACGGAATCCCGTGGACGGTGCTGTACAACGCCAAGGCGAGAAAGTACGTGATCCAACAATACGAGATCACGATCGTTCCCAGTCTGGCGTTTTGTTGGGATCATGCCGGCCCACAGGACCGTGGATTGCGGGCGGCGCTCATTGTGGACGCGTCGCAGTCACGCGAGGACCACATCCTTCCGTCGGCGCGCGCCGAGGCGGATGTGGTCGCGAGCGTATTCCCGCAGCCTCATCTCCTTCGGAACGGCAGGGGAACACGAGAGCAGTTTCGCCGGTCGATCGTCGCCGCGGACGTATTCCATTATGCAGGCCATGCCGTTGCGAACGTGATGCGCCCGGAACGAAGTCGATTATTGATGGGAGCCGACGACAGCGAAGGAGTTACGGCGGAGGAAATCGCAAAGCTCCCCCTCAGCGGCCTTAGCCTGGTCGTGCTCGCCGCCTGTCGCACGTCATCAGGGAACACAAATAGCGACGTGCTGTTGACATTGAGCACTGCGTTCATCTCCGCCGGCGTTCCGACTGTGATCGCCACATGGGCCGATGCGGACGATGCGTCGACCGCCGAGCTCTTTGCGAGTTTCTATGGACTGCTTCGAAGCGGCGTTCCCGCCGCCGCCGCGCTGCGGCAGTCGCAACTTCGGCTTCTCGAGAGCCGGCAATTTTCTGCGCCCGGATATTGGGCGCCATTCATTGTCATGGGTTATTCGCGCGCCTAACGCTCTAATTAGAGAAAGGAGAGTTCTATGCGTTCCAAATTGGCAATGCTTGCCCTTGGCCTAGTCTTTTTCATCTCTGCATGTAAGAAAGAAGAAAAAATAGCGTCAGACACGTCGGCAACTTCCATGTCGGCAACTACAACTGCGATCGATACTGAGACGTTCGGTGCACATACGACAGTACAGGTGATCTTCATCGGGATGGGCCTCGCAGATGGCGTAAAGGCGCCGAACAACCCGGTCACCTTGCTTTTCCCGTCTGCGATGAATCACCAGGCTTTCATCTCCGTAGACAGCCGTTATTCGCCAACGTTGACGGACGCGATGATCCAGGCAGGAAAAACGCTCGATTCCGTACCGCACGACAGCTCGACGTACGCGCAATATACAATCAAAGGCGAGGAGATTGGATTCCAGGGGATTCAGGACAGCGATCTGCAATATCGCGATGATGGTTCCATGTGCCCAATGCGCAACGCGGATGAGCATTCGCTGCACTGGATGCCGAGCCTGAGCGATATTCTCGGGTCCGCTCAGACACTGGCCACGACGGCGACAACGCGCACGCGGCCTATCGGCATCAATGCGCGACTAGAGATCGCCAAAGGGAAACTCGAGACCACGGTGCGCGATTGGCACGTTTGGGATTTTAAGGCTCAGGGAAGCGCTCAACCGGTATTCCGTCAGGCGCTGGCAGGCGTGCTGAAATACACCTTCACGATTCCGGCCGGACAGAATCTTGTGATCACCTCGCGGGTGCTGTCGGGCAACCAAGGTCCGCAGGATTTGATGACGGTCAAGCCCGATGGAAACCAGATCCTGATCACCTTCGGCAACACGCTTCCGAATGACCGCTTCGAGCACGCGGTTGCGAATGTAAAAGAAGATCCGCATTTTTCGGATTATTACGAACTGCTGGCGACGCGGCTGAGCACGATGCCGACTCCTTTTCAGAGTGAAGACGAATGCGGCGGCGGCGGATCAGAGCCGGGTGTAACATGCGGGTTGGTGCGAAGATGAGTCGTCTCCGACACTATATCGTCATTGCGGTGATGCTTACGAGCGTTGTGGTGCTGGTGGCCGGCGCCGATCCTCTGGACCCGAAAGAGATTGCGAATTTCACGCAGCAATTCGGCGGCGATTGGACCATCCAATTTGATCAGGCGGGCCATGTTCGCTCTCTGGCGGGACGTTCCACAAAGATGTTCCAGGGACATGAGACAGAGGTGATCGAAAAACTCCTGCGACTGTTTGACATTTCGAAAGTAAAGCTCACGGAGACAACCGAATCAATCGGAGGAATCCATCTTCATTATGAGCAAGTCGTCGAAAACTCGGCCCTCGACCCCGACGGCCGGCCGATCGAGAACCGCCCGTTGATCGTGTCGGTCGATCGTGAGTCTCGCCTCGTCGGTGCCGCGACGAGCGACAGGGTCATCCCAGGAGAGCCCAAAGGCGCGTTCTACAAGAACAAGAAGGACTTCGAGAAGCGGCTAAAGCAACTCGGCTCCCATGTCCTCGGTTTCGACGGCGACGGGATTCAAGTCCCGCATTTCGAGATTCGGGATGGCCCCATCCTATTCGCCAAAGACGACAACACCTATGTTCCCGCTTATCGTGTTTGGGTCTATGACGATCAGGGCCGTGCGCGATTCGAGGTTGTCCTTGACGCCAGTTCTCAATCGATCCCGCCGCCAGTCGAAACTCGTGAGCTCGTATGGGACGCGGTTCCCTGGACGCGTGGGCTCGTCTTCCGGCCGAACCCGCGTGTCAGCTTGCGCGACGCTGCAATTGCGTTTGTGGACGTTCCATCTGAGAATCCCAATCCCTATTTCCCGGTATTCTTGCCGCGGCTCAATCCACCGAATGCACACGGTCAGTCACTCTGCGGGCAATACGTTTGCGTCGACGATGCGAATCCGGCCGCCACGGAAGTGATGCTCACTAGCAGTGGAGGGAACTTCAGCACCACCACTCGCGGCACGGCGCTTCTGCCGAGCGTCATGATCTATTACTACATTGACGGCGTTCAGGCGTATGTTCAGTCTCTGGGATTCACCTGTCTCGCAAATCGTTCCATCAAAGCCGATCCTCATGGTCCCGACGCGACACGGAACGCGTTCTATCATTTCGTCGATGGGACGCTGGAGTTCGACACCGACGGCAAGATCTATGCGGGCGAGGACGCGGACGTGATCGTGCACGAGTATGCTCATGCATTACAGGCCTCTGCCGCCGGCGCACGGTATTCGAGCAATCGCCAAGCAAGCGCGATGCGCGAGGGATTCGGCGACTACCTCGCCATGAGCTATCTCGAAAAGGAGAACCGCGACGTCGGCGCCAGCGGCTTTTGTTATGGCGAGTGGATGAACCAGGAAGGATGCAGTCGATTCATTGACGTGAATAAAACCATCGAGTCGTTTGATCCGAAGGCGGATGAACATCCGAACGGAACCCTTTGGGCGGCCGCTCTCTGGCGTCTGCGCGAGAAGGTTGGACAACAGGTCGCGGACACGCTCACACTTGAGAGTCACTCCTATGTCTACGACAAGCCGTCGTTCTGCCTGGGAGGAATGGCGCTGTTATCCGCGGATCAGGCACTTTATGATGGACACCATGGAGCTGCGATCAAGAGTGTGATGCGCGGAATGAAAGTCTTCGAAAACTTCGACAAGAATTCCGACAGGAAGGTGTTCTGTGACACGCGGATGATCGTCGCGACAGAGAACTGATGCGTCGCGTTCGTTTTTTCTTTTCAATTGCCGGCATCGCGTTGTTTGCGATCTTCTGGCAATGGCAAGCACCGGCGCTATGCTCCTTCCCCACCCCCTCGCCACCGCCCGCGCGATCCTGGAGCTCGCCCAGAAGGGCCTCCTCACCAAATACATCGTCGCTTCGCTCTTGCGTCACCTGAGGCTACGTCGCTGCGCTCCTGTTAGCCGTCCCGGTTGGCGCGATCCTCGGGGCTTTGGAGACGTAGGGATCTGGCGATTGTCCCATCCTCCAGTTGCTTCGGCCCATCTCCCCGTTGGCTTGGATCCCGATTGCAATCCTATGGTTCGGGGCTGGGGACGGGGCTGCGATTTCTGATCTTTCTGACGAATTTTCTTCCGCTGGCGCTGACGGCGGTCAATGCAGTTCACAACGTTGATGAGACGCATTTGACGGCGGATGAGAATTTGGGCTGACGAAAGAGGAGTTGCTCAGGAGTGTGATCATTCCATCGCGTTCGAAGAGTACGTCGGCACGTGATTCGCCGAAGGGGCGAAGATGCAGACGGAGCGGCGCTATGAGCCGGGCGACGCGACGGTGAAGTAGTTAGGCGAGGATTCAGTGGAGCGGCGGCCGCCGCCCCAATAAGACGCTACCCCAACGCCGCCTTCTTCGCCTTCTTCGCCGCCACTTCCCTCTGCGAATGATCGAGCGTCGCCTTACGAATACGAATCGACTCGGGCGTCACCTCGACCAACTCGTCGTCCTCGATCCACTCCAGGCACTGCTCGAGGGTCAGGAGGCGGGGCGGGGTGAGTTTCACGGCGATGTCGGAGCCGGAGGCACGCATATTCGTGAGGTGTTTTAGCCGGCAGACTTGGACGACCATGTCGACGTCGCGGGAGTTTTCGCCGACGACTTGGCCGCCGTAGACTTTGTTGCCAGGGCCCATGAACAGGGTTGAGCGTTCCTGCAGGGGCTCGATGGCGTAGGCGGTGGTTTCGCCGGCTTCTTTCGCCACGAGGGCGCCGCGGTTGCGGCTCGTGAGCTCGCCTCGGTAAGGGCCGTATTCTAGGAACGTGTGGTACAGGAGTCCTGTGCCGCGCGTTTCGGTGAGGAACTCGGTGCGGATGCCGAAGAGGCCGCGCGTCGGAATTTTGAACTCGATGCGGACGCGGCCGGTGCCGGGGTTGACCATGTCGGTCATTTCCGCGCGGCGCTCCTGGATCTTCTCCATCACCGTGCCGACGTGTGCTTCTTCGACGTCGACGACGAGCGCCTCGTACGGCTCCATGGTCTGGCCGTTGATCGTTTTCAGGATGACTTGCGGCCGCGACAGCGCGAACTCGTAGCCTTCGCGGCGCATGTTCTCCGCGAGGATCGAAAGGTGCAGCTCGCCGCGTCCCGCCACTTCGAAGCGGTCAGCTTGTCCGGTCTCGCGCACGCGCAGCGCGACGTCTTTGCGCAGTTCGCGCTCGAGGCGGTCTTTGATGTTGCGCGATGTGACGTACTTGCCTTCCGTACCGGCGAACGGCGAGTCGTTGACCATCCAGAACATCGACACCGTCGGCTCGTCGATCGCGATCGGCTCGAGACGCTCCGGTGCGTCGCCGTCGGCGAAGGTCTCGCCGATCTCGACGTCGGTGAATCCCGCCACGGCCACGATCTCGCCGGCAGCCGCTTCGTCAACTTCTTGACGACGTAAACCTTCGAACACGGTCAGCTTGGTGACGCGCCCTTTCTTGTGCGTGCCGTCGCGGAGGATCAGCACGACGTCGGTGCCTTGGCGGAGACGGCCGCGCTGAATGCGCCCGATGCCGAGGCGTCCGACGTAGTCGTTGTAGTCGATCGCGCTGACCAGCAGCTGCAACCCGCCCTCGGCATTTCCCGTCGGCGGCGGCACGCGCTTCAGGATCGCGTCGAAGAGCGGACGGCAATCGTCGGTGGTGTCGGTCAGCTCCGTGCGGACGATGCCCTGGCGGCCGATCGCGTAGAGGATCGGGAAGTCGATCTGTTCGTCGGACGCGCCGAGCTCCACCATCAGGTCGAAGACTTCGTTGACGACTTCGTTCGGCCGCGCGTCGGTGCGATCGATTTTGTTGATGACGACGATCGGCAGCAATCCGAGGCCGAGGGCTTTGCGCAGGACGAAACGCGTCTGCGGCATCGGGCCTTCGGCTGCATCGACGAGGAGGATCACGCCGTCGACCATGGACAGCACGCGCTCGACCTCGCCGCCGAAGTCGGCGTGGCCCGGTGTGTCGACGATGTTGATCTTCACCTCGGACGGATGAATGAACTGCGCCGGCAGATCGTGGCCGCTGGCGGTGTGCGTCGCTTCGTGATGGACGGCGTGGCCGAGGGCGTCGGGGACGTCGACGAGATAGCGGATGGAGGTGTTCTTCGCGAGGATCGTGATCCCGCGCTCTTTTTCGAGATCGTTCGAGTCCATCACGCGCTCATCGACCTGCTGATTGGCGCGGATCGCGCCGGCCTGCTTCAGCAGCGCATCGACGAGCGTGGTCTTGCCATGATCGACGTGAGCGATGATGGCGACGTTGCGGATGTCATATCGAAACTGCATGCGCGGGCGTTAAGCGCGATGCGGGCCGATGAATTCCGCGGGGGACGAGCACACGTGTCGCCGATTCGCGTGCATCGCGAAAGGCATCGTGGTCGCGCACGGCGCCGGAATGCAGAACGCAGAAGGCAGAATGCAGAAGTAAGAAGCCCGCCACCAGCCCACACCGGGCGGACGTGCTTCTCGATTCTCAATTCTGCATTCCGGACGGTGCGCGCCGATCAGGCAACTCGCCACGCCCGCACAGCACGCTACAGGCGCGGGTTCGCTTACGCCTTGTACGCTTCCGGCACGGACACGCCGATGACTTCGTGCATCTCGACCTTCGGCTGTCCTTCGACGCCGACCTGCTGCACGCCCGGCATCAGACGCGTCGTGACGAAGGCTTGGAACTGCTCCGCGCTGTCCCAGACATCGATCACGTGGAAGCCGTCGTCGCCGAGCCACGCGACGTGCACGCGTCCGCCCGGCGGGACGTCGCGGTCCCACTGCACGACCTCGCGAACCTGTTCGTACTGCGCTTTCGACACTTCCGGCCAATGCATCGCCATCACGGTTGGCATAGTGCTCCCTCCGCGATGAGATACGACGTGGGGACGCTGCCGGATTGGTGGCGGCTAGGCCCTCGCCTGTTCGGCCCGCCGCGTGCGCATGTAGTCGCGCATGTACTCGCGCTTGCACTCGCGGCACTCGGCTCCTTTTGCCGGGTGCTGATACGTGTTCTGCACCGTCATGCGGTGCAGGCCCTTCTTACAGAGCGTGGTTTTCATGCATCTCCTCCGTGAACACTCACAAAAACGATAAACCCAGTCTTGCGAATCACGGGCCTTATTTCTGGAAGAGCCTCAGTAAGTGACTTTGTGGAAGTATTGAAACGGCTTGCGCTCATTCTTCTGAATGATCGGATAGAACTTTGCGGATTTGAGCGCTTGCTCGTTTTGAGCGGCCAGCTCGGGCGAGCCGGTGGTGTTGACGATGAGCTGCGTGCCGACGACTTCGCCGTCGCTGTTCACATCGGCGCGGATGTAGATCTCGCCGTGCGCCGAGGGCGCGGACACCGGCAGCGGCATGATGCGGAATCGCACGTCGGGGTTCGCGTCCACCTGCTTCTTCGCTTCGGCGTCCATCAGGTCCGACAGCTTCGCCCATCCCGATCCCCCGCCCGTCCGCACTTCCGCCCAATCGCCCTTCTTCGCCAAAACGGAGATCGCCTCGCCGCTCTGATACGTCGCGACGACCGTCGCCTTGTCGTCCGGCTTCTCACGCACCGGCATTGCCGGCGATGCGACGTACAGCACGCCGACCGGCTCGCGCGTGTCGACCGTCTCCGTGACGACTGTTTCCTGCTTGCAGGAGATGCTGAAAAGAAGAAGGACCAATGCGAGGTGTTTCATTGGCGCGAGCGTACCAGAACACCTCCCGAGCCGCGCCCGTGCCCGAGTCCGCGCCCGAGCCCGCTCCCGCACCCGGGGCGGGCGGCTGTGCGAGCGAACGACGTTGCCCACCCGCCCCGGGCACGGGAGCGGGCACGGGAGCGGGCACGGGAGCGGGCTCGGGCGCGGGCTCGGGAGGGTGTCCGGCGGACAAATGTCCGCGGACACCTGTCAATCGGACATGTCCTCGGACACCGCAACTCATTGAAAACAAACGATCGGGTGATGGCACCGCGGTTGCGCTAAGGCAGCGCGTCATGATCCAGGACACCTCATCGATGGACCGCCCGGTCGAGACTGCGCGCAGCTCGCGGCTCCTGCTCTACATCGGCATCGCGGCCGGCGCGCTCCTGATTCTGGGCGTGATTCTCTTTCCCGCGATCCGTCGCTGGATGCGCGCGGAAACGTCCGTCGACGCGACGGGCCTCCGCATCGCCACCGTCACGCGCGGCGATCTGCAGCGCGATCTCTCCGTGCAGGGACGCGTCATTGCTTCGCTGCATCCGACGCTCTTCAGCTCCGGCCCCGGCATCGTCTCGCTCCGTTTGAAAGCGGGCGCGCAGGCGAAGCGCGGCGACGTGCTCGCGACCATCGACAGCAAGGAATTGCAGACCTCCCTCCAACAGGCGCGCGCGAACCTCGCGTCGATTCGCGCGGAGCTCGAGCGGCAGAAGATCGTCGGACGGCAAACGCAATTGCGCTCGCAGCAGCAGGTCGATCTCCTCTCGCTGCGCAACGAAGCCGCGCGACGCGCGCTCGATCGCAATCAGCGCATGTTCGGCGAAGGGCTCAGCAACAAGGCCGATCTCGAAGCGGCGCAGGACAACGTGCGCACGTCGCAAATGGAGCTCGATCAAGCGAAGAAGGAGCTCGATCTCTCGCGCGAGACGTTGTCATTCGATGTACAGACGCGCGAGCAAGCGTTCCTGCGGCAGTCGTCGGTCACCGACGACTTGCAGAAGCGCGTCGACGAGCTGACGATCCGCGCGCCGTTCGACGGCATGGTCGCAGCCGTCATGGTGCAGGACAGCGACGCCGTCGCCGCGAATCAGCCGATCGTCACGATCGTCAATCTCTCGTCGCTCGAGCTGGAGATCGCGCTGCCTGAAGAATATGGAGGCGACACCGTGATCGGCACGCCGGCGACGATCTCGTTCAACGGCCGCGAGTATCAGGGCAAAGTGACGGCGATCTCCCCTGAGGTCGCGAACAGCCAGGTTGCGGCGATGGTCGACTTCGTCGAACAGCCGATTGGATTAAAACAGAACCAGCGCCTCACGACGCGACTCGTGTTCGAGTCGAAGAAGAACGTGCTCAAAGTCGCGCGCGGCTCGTTCGTCGATGCCGGAGGCGGACGCATCGCCTACGTCGTCGACGGTCAGATCGCCACACGCCGCGCGATCACCCTCGGCGCATCGAGCGCCAACGAAGTCGAAGTATTGGACGGCCTGCAGGCCGGAGAACGAATCATCGCTTCGGATACCACCGCGTTCGGAGACGCGCGGACCGTGTTGTTGAGATGAGAAACGGTGCTGAGTGCTGAGTGCTGAGTGCCAGAGACGAATCCTCCCAGCACCCAGCACCCAGCACCCAGCACCCGGCACGAACTAAGGAGAAACTCGCATGCTCGAGATGAAGAACATCAAAAAGGTCTACCGCACCGATACGATCCAGACGCACGCGCTCGAAGATTTTTCGCTGCTTGTCGAGTCCGGCGAGTTCGTGTCGGTGATGGGACCGTCGGGTTCCGGCAAGACCACATTCCTCAACGTCGCGGGGCTGCTCGACACGTTCGACTCCGGCACGTACATCCTCGACGGAAAAGACGTCAGCAAACTCTCGGACAGCGAGATGTCGCGCATCCGCAACCGCGCGATCGGCTTCGTCTTCCAGTCGTTCAACCTGATTCCCGACCTCAATGTGTTCGACAACGTCGACGTCCCGCTGCGCTATCGCGGGCTCGGCGCCGCCGATCGCAAACAGCGCATCGAGCGCGCGCTCGACCTGGTCGGCCTCTCCTCGCGCGCGAAGCATCTGCCGTCGCAACTCTCCGGCGGACAGCAGCAGCGCGTCGCGGTCGCACGCGTCCTCGCCGGCGATCCTAAGCTGATCCTCGCCGACGAGCCGACGGGAAATCTCGACTCGCTCATGGCGCGCGAGATCATGGATCTTCTCGATCGCATCAACGCCAGCGGCACGACGATCGTGATGGTCACGCACAGCCCCGAATGCGCGGTCCGCGCACAGCGGCAGATCCACGTCCTCGACGGACGCGTCGTCGATCTCGAAACGCCGCGCATCTCGCTCGCGCGCAACGAAGTGAGCGCCGGCATGGCGTCCACATTGGGTTGACACAACGTGTCATCCCGAGCGTTCAGCGAGGGACCTGGGCGGGCGGGGCGCGACACACGAGCCTCGCACCACCACCCGAGCCCCAGATCCCTCGCTCACGCTCGGGATGACAAATCGGAGAATTTTGACATGTTCCTCTACAACATCCGCATCGGCATCAAGAGCCTGCGCCGCAATCCGATCCTCACGGCGCTGCTCATCGCCGCGATCGCCCTCGGCATCTGCGTCTCCACGACCTTCATCGCGCTGCGTCACATCTACGAAGCCGATCCGCTGCCCGGCAAGAGCGACAAACTTTTCTACGTCCGCCTCGACAACTGGGATCCCGCGCGCGCGTACAACGCCGACGATCCGAAGTCGCTGCCGAACATGATCACGTACCGCGACATGCGCGCGCTGATGCAGTCGAACATCCCGACGCGCCAGAGCGGCATGTACGTCGCCGGCATGTTCGCGCATCCCGACCCGAAGATCGGCCGGCCGTTCGGCGTCAGGATCCGGATGTGCTTCAACGACTTCTTCACGATGTTCAACATCCCGTTCCAGTACGGCTCGGGATGGGACAAGGCCGCGGACGCGAAGCCCGAGCAGGTCATCGTCATCAATCAAGACCAAAACCAGAAAATGTTCGGCGGCGGCAATAGCGTCGGCCGCACGATCCGTCTCGATGACCGTGACTACAAAGTCGTCGGCGTGATCGGCGCGGAGTGGAAGCCGGCGTTCCGCTTCTACGACTACAACGGCGGCACCGTGCCGCCCGAGGGCGTGTTCATGCCGTTCAATTTGACGCCGGTGCTGCAGTTGAACACGGCGGCGAACAGCGACGGCTGGAAGAACCAGGCCGACAACACCTACGAGTCGTTCCTGCAATCGGAACAGACGTGGATCGAATACTGGGCCGAGCTGCCGACGCCGGAGAAGCAGCAGGCCTTCCGCGACTACGTGACGAACTACGTCGTCGATCAGAAAAAACATGGACGCTTCGAGCGCCCGCTGCACATCGAGATCACGAGCATGCCGCAGACGATGAGCGCGTTCCAGATCGTGCCGCCGACCGTGAAGTCGATGAGCATCGTGTCGCTGCTGTTCCTTATCGTCTGCTCGCTCAATCTCGTCGGACTGTTGCTCGGCAAGTTCCTCGCGCGTGTGCCGGAAGTCTCCGTGCGCCGCGCACTCGGCGCAAGCAAGTTCCAGGTCTTCTGGCAACACGTCGTCGAATGCGAACTGGTCGGCATCATCGGAGGCGCGATCGGACTCGTACTCTCGATCGGCACGCTGCAGCTCATCGCCAAGATGACGCCGCAGAACACGATCACGATCGGACTCGACGGCGAGATGGTCTTCGTCTCGATTTTTCTGTCGCTCGTCGCCGGCCTGCTCGCCGGTCTCTATCCGTCCTGGCGCGTCTGCACGATCGCGCCGGCCATGCAGTTGAAAGTTCAATGAACCGGATGGCGGATGGCGGATGGCAGACGGCAGAAACGATGATCGCGTTCGTCGCGGCTTCTGCCATCCGCCATCTGCCATCCGCCATCGAATAGGGAGGACATCATGCCGATCGGACCGATCGTTCGCGCGATGAAGCACAACCGCACGCGTTTCGCGCTCATCATCTTCGAGATCGCGATCACACTCGCCATCGTCACCAACGCCGTCAACATGATCCTCGCGCAACGCGAGCAGATGAAGAAAACCTCCGGCTTCGACGACGACAACATCCTCTGGGCCAGCGCGGTGCCGTTCGCGCCGGAGTTCAAGGAGCAGTCGTACATCGAGAATGTCGTGATGGGCGACCTCCGCGCGATCCGCGCGATTCCCGGCGTGAAGGCCGTCGCCGCAACCGGCTTTTTGCCCTGGCAGGGCGGCGGCAGCTCCGGGACGATGAAGGCCGAGGGATATCCCGATAAGTTCCAGGCGCAGACGTACGGCGCGCGCGGCGATCTCCTCGGCGCGCTCGGCGCCAAGTTGAAATACGGACGCGCATTCACCGAGAACGACACGCCGGTCGATCCGAACGAGTCGACGAAGGTCTGCATCATCAGCAGCAAGCTCTCGGAAAAATTGTGGGGGAAGGCGAACCCGATCGGACGCGTGATCACGAGCACCGAAGGGCAGACGCCGCGCACCGTCGTCGGCGTCCTCGACGAGTTCTACAACCCTTACTCATGGAACATCGGCGACTACGTGCGCTTCACGCCCGGCCGCGCGTACGACGGCACCGGCTCGTTCTATCTGATTCGCAGCGAGCCCGGCGCATCGAAGTCGGTCGCCGACGCGCTCGAGAAGACGCTCGTGAAAGTGAATGCCGGCCGCGTGTTCCGGGTCGGCACCGTACCGCAGGTCAAGGAGCGCTACTTTTCGGGCAACACGCTCGTCATCCGCGCGATGACCGCCGTCATCGTCGTCCTCGTTTTCATCACGGCGCTCGGCATCCTCGGCATCACGTCGCTCGCCGTCGCGGAACGAACGAAGCAGATCGGCACGCGCCGCGCGCTCGGCGCGACGAAAGGCGACATCCTCAAGCACTTCCTCACCGAGAACTGGATCGTCACGTCGATCGGTCTCTTCCTCGGCATCATTGCCACCTACGCGCTGAACTTTTTCCTCGTCAGCCAGCTCACCGACACGAAGATGCCGTGGTACCTCGTCGGCGTCGGCGTCGTCCTGCTCTGGCTCAACGGACTCGTCGCCACGATCCCGCCGGCGCTCCGCGCGGCCAGCGTCTCGCCGGCGATCGCAACCCGGACGGTGTAGATTCAAGGAGAGCCGGCGTCCCGCCCGCCCCCGGGGGCGGCCGAGACGGCCGCTCTCCTCGGGATGTCGTAGTAGCCTCCCGGCCTCCAAGCCTCCCGGCTTCCTGGAAGTCAGTTGGCCGAGGAAGCTGGGAGGCTAGGAGGCCGTGCGGCTTGGAGGCCATGACTAAAGTCCTGATCGTCGAAGACCAGCCCGCGGTCGCGAATGCGCTGCGGGTGCTCTTCGACCTCAACGACATCGAGGCCGAGGCGACGGCGAATCCCGACGCGGCACTGAAGGCGGTGGCGCGCGGCGACGTCGACCTCGTGCTGCAGGACATGAACTTTTCGCCGGGCGCGATCAGCGGCGAAGAAGGGATCGCACTCTTTCGACGATTTCGCGCAGCCGATCCGGAACTGCCGGTGCTTTTGCTGACCGCGTGGACGTCGCTCGAGACGGCGGTGCAGCTCGTCAAAGAAGGCGCGAGCGATTACCTGGCGAAGCCGTGGGACGACGCGAAACTGATCGCGACCGTTCGCAACCTTCTGCAACTGCGCGCGCTGAAAGTCGAGAACGGAAAATTGCGCGCGGAGCGGACGCGCACGCGTGCCGCGCTCGCGCGTGAGCACGATCTGCGCGGCGTCGTGTACGAGAGCGATGCGTTGCATCGCGTCGTCTCGCTGGCGGTACAAATTGCGCCGGCGGACGTACAGGTGCTGATCACCGGACCGAACGGGGCGGGGAAGGAAAAGATCGCCGAGATCATCCACGCGAACTCGCGGCGGCGCGCGAAGCCGCTGGTAAAAGTGAACGCCGGCGCGATTCCCGATGAGCTCATTGAGAGTGAATTGTTCGGTGCGGAGGCCGGCGCGTACACCGGCTCGAGCCGCCTGCGCATCGGACGCTTCGAAGCCGCGAACGGCGGGACGATTTTTCTCGACGAGATCGGCAACCTCTCCGCCGCCGGCCAGATGAAACTCTTGCGCGTGCTGCAAAGCGGCGAGTTCGAGCGCCTCGGATCGAGCGAGACGCGTCGCGTCGACGTGCGCGTTCTCTGCGCGACGAACGTCGATCTGCGCCACGCGATCGCGCGCGGCGTCTTCCGCGAAGATCTCTTTTTCCGATTGAACGTGATCGAGATCCACGTCCCGCCTCTGCGCGAGCGGCGCGAAGATATCCTCCCGCTCGCGGAATCGTTTCTGAATGGAGTGGTGCGCGCCTCCGGCGCGCTTTCGGGCGGGGGCGTGCCGGAAGCGCGCACCACTCGGCGTCTCGACGAGTCCGCGCGCGCCGCGCTCGTCGCGCACGACTGGCCCGGCAACGTGCGCGAGCTGCAGAACCGCATCCTCCGCGCGATGGCGATGAGCACGGCCGACGTCCTCACCGCCGCCGACCTCGGCTTCGGCATCGCCCGCGAGGCGCAGACCGACATTCCGATCGAGCGACAGCAGATCGAGATCGCGCTTCTGAACGCGAACGGCAGCGTCTCCCGCGCTGCGGACGCGCTCGGAATCTCGCGGCAGGCGCTGTACCGGCGGATGGAGAAACTTGGGATTGTGTTGGAGCGCCGTCCAAAATAGGCGCAGGGGCTCAAAGGCGCAGAGGCGCAAAGATGTGCTATGAGCCTGTGAGCCTATGCGCCTAGACACGCGCGTTCGCGCCGCGCTCGCCGTCAACATCACCCTCGCGCTGATCGCTTCGTTCCTCGCCACGCGAGTCGCGCGCGCGTTGCAGATGCCGGAGATTTCCGCGTGGGCGATGGCGGGACTCGTCGTGATTCCGATCGCGCTCTGGACCACGCACCGGATCGTGCGAAGGGTGTCGGCCCTGATGCAGGGACTCGACGACGGCCTGCGCGGATTTCGCGACGCCGATTTCAGCATGCGGCTCGCGGCCGTCGAAGGCGACGAGACGCTCGAGATCAAGAGCCTCTACAACGAAGTCGCGGACCTGCTTCGCGCACAGCGCGCGGACGTCTATCAGAAGGAATTGCTCCTCGACACGATCCTGCAGCGCACCCCCGTCGCGGTGCTGCTCGTCAACGCCGCCGATCGCGTCGTCTACTCGAACGTCGCCGCGCGCGAGCTCTTCACCGGCGGCGCGCGCGTCGACGGCGGTCACTACTCGTCACTCGTCGCACAACTCACTGAGCCGATGCGCGACGCGCTCGCCGGCGGCGGCGACGGCATCGTCGTCATTCCCCCCTCGACAAAGAACGAACAGGAAGAGACGTTTCACATCTCGCAGCGCACGTTTCGCCTCAACACGCTCGAGCATCGCCTCATCCTCGTCGAGCGCCTCACCGCCGAGCTGCGGCGGCAGGAAGTGGAGGTCTGGAAGAAAGCGATTCGCGTCATCAATCACGAAATCAACAACACCATCGCGCCCATCAGCTCGCTCTTCCACTCCGCGCGCCTCGCGCAGCAGCGCGACCGCCGCGAGCAGCTCGAGGAGATTTACGGGTCGATCGACGAGCGCCTCGCGTTCCTGCGCACGTTCCTCGAGTCCTACGCACAGTTCGCGCGACTGCCCGAGCCGCGCAAACAACTCACGCGATGGGACGAGATCCTCGCCGACGTCCGCACGCTTTACGACTTCCGTGTCGAAGGCGACGCGCGCGCCGAAGTGTTCGTTGACCGCGCGCAAATGCAGCAGGTGCTGATCAACCTCGTGAAAAACGCGCACGAGTCGGGGAGCGATCCCGGCGCGATCAAAGTCTCGCTGCAGCGCAACATCGTCCGCGTCTCCGATGCCGGACGCGGCATGCGCGAGGATGTTTTGCGACAGGCGCTCGTCCCGTTCTATTCGACGAAGCCCGGCGGCACCGGCGTCGGCCTCGCGCTGTCTAACGAGATCATCGAGGCCCACGGCGGCCGCATGCGCCTCGAAGCACGCCTCGGCGGCGGCACGATCGTCACGTGCTGGCTGCCGGCGCCCGGGTAGCAGCTGCGCTGATGGCGGCTGCGCCGATCGCGGCTGCGCCGGGATCGCGGCTGCGCTGATGGCAAAGCGAAGTCCGAGATTCAAGGTGCGAAGTTCGAGGTGAAAATTCTGAATTCGCCCTCGCACGTCGAACTTCGGCTTTTGCCATCCGCCATCCGCCATCTGCCATCAGCGCAGCCGCCATCCACATTCCGCGGCAGCGCCGCCGTGGCGAAGTCGAGAGCTCCGATGCAGCCGGAGGAGGGGTCTGCCTTCTCTCGTTAGTGCTATCCTTCGGACGCTAAATCCAAACTCGTCCAAAGGAACCCCAATGAGCCAGGGACTTTTCCTCGATCTCCTCGATCGCGGTATCACTGACGCGAAAATCCGGTTCAACGTAGGCGGCCGCGACATCGACGTCGGCCGCGGCGCCGACGGCAACAGGCACGTCCCCGACGTCGTCGTGCGCGTCGCCAACCCGCGCATGTTCAACCGCTCGCTCGCGCAGGGGAGCCTCGGCCTTGCCGAGTCGTTCATGGACGGCGACTTCGTCGTCGAGAACGATAACCTCCCGCTCTTCCTCGAGATCATGCTGCGCAATCGCCTCGACAAAAAGGTCATGTCGAATCCGAAGATGGCGCTGCGCATCGGATGGATGCGCGTCTTCGACACCATCAAGGGAAAGGCGGACAACGTTCAGCGCCACTACGACCTCGGCGACGATCTGTTCGAGGCCTTTCTCGACAAGACGCTGACGTATTCGTGCGGCTACGCGCTCGATCCGGACGACGATCTCGACACGTTGCAGCAGAACAAGCTCGAGCGCATCTGCAGGAAGCTCCGGATCCGCGAGGGCGATCGCCTCCTCGATATCGGATGCGGATTCGGCGGATTGCTGATGCACGCCGCGAAATATCACGGCGCGAAAGCCACCGGCGTGACGCTGAGCCGTCGCCATTGCGAATTCGGAAACGAGCGCATCGCGCGCGAAGGATTGCAGGATCGCGTCAACATCGAGTACGCGGACTTCAACGACGTGAAAGGCACGTTCGACCGCGTCGTCAGCGTCGGCATGCTGGAGCATGTGCCGCGGCGCGAGTACGGCCGCTACTACGGAAAGATCGCCGACGTGCTGACGCCGGACGGAGTGGGACTCGTTCACGTGATCGGCGCGAACGCGCCGAAGAACGAGCACGATCCGTTCAGCGCGAAGTACGTCTTCCCGAACGCGAACCAGGTGAAGCTCTCCGAGATCGCGCACGGATTGGAACAAAAAGGTTTGGCGATCCTCGACGTCGAGAACATGATCCGCCACTACCATTACACCGCGAAGGGGTGGCTCAAAAACTTCCGCGGGAACCGCGCGCGGCTCGACGTCAAGAAATACGATGCAACGTTCCAGAAGATGTGGGAGTTTTATCTGAGCGCGTGCGTGGCCGCGGCAAAAGCGTCCGACGCCGCGCTGTATCAGGTGCTCTTCATGAAGGATTACACGGCTCCGATGCCGCTGCACCGGGTGTGAGGGAACAATTATGAATTTCGCGAATGCCGCAACCGGAAACGTCGTCGAAGCAGGAGGCGCCGCCTATCGCGAGCTCGGCCAGCTCGTGAAGGAGCGCGGCTTCATGGTGAAGCGACAAGGCCTCATCATGACCCAGCTCGCCGTCTGCATCGCCATCCACCTCGGCGCGATTGCTTTGTTCATCGCCATTCCCAACATCTGGGTCCGCATCGTCGCGTTGTATCTCATGACCTACGGCGGCCTCGGCATCGCCACCAATACGCATACGTCATCGCACAATGCGTCAACGACCCATTCGGGCTTCAATAAGGCGCTCACGTACTTCGGCTACACGTTCCTCTTCGGCACGCCGGCGAACTATTGGTGGAACAAACACTGCGTCGTCCATCACCCCGCGCCGAACGTGATGGAGATCGACGCGGACGCCGATTTGATGCCGTTCTTCGCCGTCAATGAGCGCGATTATCAAAAGGCAGGCGCCCTGGCGAAGCTCTTTTATCGCATTCAGTGGATCTTCATCGTCGGCGTGCTCGCGCTGAACGTCTTCTTCACGCAGCTGCAGGGATATCGATTCACGGCGCGGGTCCTGGCCGATCCGAAGAAGCGCCGCACCGGAAACTGGATCGACGTCGGCGTCGTGGTCCTGCATTACATCTGCTTCCTGGTCATTCCGATGTTTTTCTTCACGCCGCTGAGCGTCATCGGCTTTTATGCGCTGCGCAACGGAGCGATGGGCTACGCGATGTTCGCCGGATTCGGCCCGGCGCATTTTCCCGACGAAGCGGTGTTCATCGACAAGAAGCTGCTCAATGAAGACTACGTCTTCCGCCAGACCGCGACGACCGTCAATTTCAGGACCGGATTCTTCGGACGTCTCGCCTGCTGCGGCGTCGACTACCAGATCGAGCACCATCTCTTCCCCGGCGTCCCGCACGTCTATTACCCGGAAATGAGCAAACTCATCCAGGAGTTCTGCCAGCAACGCGGCTACCCCTATCGCACCCTCGGCTGGTGGGAGTCGGTGTGGAAGAGCCTCATGATGTTCTATAGGCCGAAAAAAGTGTTCGAAGACGCCGCGACGCTGCGTTCCGCGGAGGCCCTGCAGTCGTGAAGAAGCCGGTCTACTTCGTATACGGAGTCGTCAGCCACATCATCGTTCTGGCCTGCTTCGCCTATTACGGACTCTGGAACTATCGCGCCGTCGTCGCGAAAAACATCGACAGCGGCGCAGCCGGCGATCCCATCGTCTCCTTCGTCCTGAATCTCGTAGTCCTCGCTGCCTATTGCGCCGCACACAGCCTCCTCGCGCGCTGGAGCTTCAAACAATGGCTGCGCCGCCGCTTTCCGCAACTCCTGGAGCGCGCGACGTACTGCCTGTTCTTCAGCGTGTTACTTGTGGGATTGTGCTTCGCCTGGCGTCCCATTCCACGCGTATTGTGGCAAGTGACCTCGCCGACGGGACTCAATGTGATGCTCGCGTTGTGCCTCTTTTCCTGGGCGCTCCACTTCGCATCCATCTTCTGGATCAATTACTGGGAATTCTTCGGCATCCGCCAGACGTGGCTGGCGAGCAGGGGAGAGTCCTACTTCCCGCCGGCGCCCCAGACGCGGAGAGACTTTGCGATCTCCCACATTCTGCTGATTGTCTCGCTCACGATGATCCCGTGGATGGTGCCGAAGATGTCGGTCGGCCAATTATTCTTCTGCTCCTTCGTGACGATTTACAACGTCATCGGCGCATGGCTTTCGGGACGCGACACGAGCGACCTGCTCGATCCCGTTCCCGACGCTGTCTCCGAGCCGGCGCGCGTGTAATTCCGTGTGGAAATGCCCGGAGTGCGGCCACCGATTCGCGAGCCGCAACCTGTCGCATTCCTGCGGAAGGTATCGCATCGCCGATCACTTTCACGGCGTCGCGCCGGTCATTCAGCGAACCTACCGCCGCTTCGCGCAGGTCATCCGCTCCTGCGGCGATGTCACCATCTACGCGCAGAAAACCCGCATCGTCTGCATGGTCGACGTCCGCTTCGCCAGCGCGATCGTACGCAAGAATTCATTGGAATGCGGACTATGGCTCGACCGTAGAGCTGCGCATCCCGCTCTCGTAAGAATCGAGGAACTGAACCGCGCGATGTATCACTACTTTCGCTTCAACGAGCCGTCACAAATCGACTCCGAGTTCGAGCGCCTCGTACAGGAAGCATATGCCGCGCACAGCAGGGCGGCTCGCCGATGATGATCCGGCTCGCCGAATTAACCTCCCGCGAGGATCGCCCACGCCGCAAGCGCGCCGTCGTAGCTCGTGTACAAGTCGTATGCGTCGTAGATGTAGCTTCCCCAATTGCTTTGTACATCGGGAAGCGGAACGTGGCCGACATACAGCAATGGCTGGCAGGCCGGCTGGACGGTGCTCAACAATCGCGCTTTCAGCAAATTGCTGTTCGCCATTCCGACGACGCAGAGCGATCTGCAGTCATTGTGTGAAGTCCGGGGTGCAGGCGGCGGCGTATGCACGCCAGGCCGCCGCGCTGTAGCCGGTGTGTTGCAATGATGCACCATTGGCAATCAATTCGTCACGCATCCGGGCATGCAGCTGCGGCAATTCACTCCAGTGCACGTTGGGGTATTCATGATGCTCGATGTGGTAGCCGATATTGAAGCTCGTCGCATTGAAAACCGGCGAGAGATGGTCGTTCGAATGGCCATGTGGACGCGCCGGCGTCGCCTCGACGCATCCCTCGTGCTGTACGAACATGCCCGCGCCCATGCCCAGGACGTTCGCCAGCCAGTGCGGAAGCACCCACAACAAGAGCGCCATCTTCACGTCGATCCAGAACGGGATGGACCAGAGTGCGGCAAAGATCAGGAGCTCGCGGATCGCGGTGTTCCGCCGCTTGCGAGGGCCGTTTGCGAAATCGATCCAGAGGTGCCGCGCGTAGCGCCACGGCCAGTGGGCCAGCATGTACAGGAAGATGTTTTCGAACGGCCCGCCGGCGCGCCGCCGCGGCAGCGTCCAGTCGCGCTCGGGATGGAGTAGATTGGAGTGATGGACGGTCACGTGGGCATGCCACCAGAAATACGACGGCCAGCCGCCGGAGAACGTCCAGATCCGGCCGAACCAGCGGTTCAGAAATTTCGATGTAAAGATCGGTCGGTGGGCATGATTATGAAAGTTGATCCCGATGTCGGTGCCGGAGATCCACGCGAGCAGGACCGACGACGCGGCGACGAACGCGGTCATCGACCATGGGCCGGTGATTCCCGAGCGGGAAGGGTTCTGATAGATCCAGAAAGCAACTGCGTACGTCGTGAGCACGAGCAGGTGATAGACCACGCAGTGCAGGTCCTGGGGATGGGCGAGGACTCGGTGGCGGCTCATCGCATTCGCGCCACGAGCGTGTAGATGGCGGCCGCGAGCCCGAGGGTGATCCACGGTCCCCACACGAACGTACCTCCAACGATTGCGATCGTGACGAGCGGCTCGAGCGATCGCACAGGAACCATCATCCATGTGCGCATGATTTTCCGACAGTGTACGGCTCATCCGTAATGATGGCAAGAGGGACGGGCGTACAGCCTTGAAGAGCCGAATGTGCAATATCGCGATAGTGAGGAGTTTGCGCCGACGTAACGCCGCCTCATCCTGAAACGGACTAGATTGACCTCAGGAGAGAATCGTCATGCGTTTCCTGTTCGCGCTGATCTCGTTCACGACGTACTTTGTGGAATGGATTCCCAACACCGCGACTGCGCCGGCTCCGTACAAGCCTGAGCCGCCGCACTCACCGGGCGAATTTCCCTGGCAGCTCTAAGGAGCCACTTGTTCAGAAGTTCCCTGCCGTCCACGCAAACCAGAATTTTCTGAGCGGGGCTGCGCCGAGGTGTTCGTAGAAGGGACGCGCTTCAACGGGAGTGTCGTCGGCGATCGCGACGCAGATTTTTCGCGCATTGTGGGAGAGGAACCATTCCGCAAGCAGGCTTACCAATGCGCTGCCGACGCCTCGTCGGCGATGAGACGGCGCGACGTAAAGGTATTGAGTCTCGCCTTCGCAGCCGTGGCGCGTCGTCAGGTGTCCCGCGAACGTAGCCGATCATCTGATCTCCGTCGAATGCGACGAAGCCGGTTCGCGGCAAGAGTGCCTGCTGCGGATGGTGCCGTCCCTCGAAATAGGCGGCCATTCGCGGATCCGCCGCTTCCGCCGTCGGGTCGAGTCGCCGGCACGCTGCCATCGCGGGAACGTCGTCCGCGGTTGCCGCGCGGAATTGCAGTTCGGAAATCATTGCCGGACCGCGATCGTATCGTGATCCCGCTCACAGCCCGAGCCATCAGACGAACTTATTGAGTCGGTTCCCGTTCGCAGGAAACATTCAAAACACCGCACACACTAAGAGGAGGATCATCGTGCGTTCTCGCTCTCTCTCGATTGCTCTGTTCTCGATTCTGCTGTTCATTCCGCTCGCGGCCCACGCGGCCAATCTCGAAGTTGAAGGTCCGCAGGACAGTCTCGCCGGACCGGAGGCGGGCATCAACCACTGCACGCTGCGCAAGGCGATCATCAATGCCAACACCGACAGCGGGCCGTATCCGCAATGCCTGGCCGGCAGCGGCGCGGACACGATCACGTTTCTCTTTCCCGGCACCATCACCACGCAGATCGCCGGCATCAGTGAAGACGCCGGCGCCACGGGCGACTACGACATCACGCAGTCGCTGACGATCATCGGCCATCCCGACGGCACGACGATCGACGGCGCCGATCTCGACCGCCTCTTCCACGTCAACCCCGCGGCGAATCCCGGCGTCGTCGTCACGCTGCGCAACATCCGCATCACCAACGGCAACGGACTCGGATCCGCGGGCGGCATTCTCGTCAGCGGCGGCACGCTCAATCTCGAGAACGTGACGATCGACGGCTGCTCGGTCAATGGCGGCGACGGCAGCGCGGTCTTCGTGTCGAGCGGCGCCACGCTCAACATGACGAACTGCACCATCAGCGGCAATACCGCCGCGCATTACGCCGCGGTCTTGAACGACGGCGGTATCGTCAACATCACCAACTGCACGATCGCCGGAAACTCCAGCAGCTTCTCCAACCTCACCGGTGGTATCCGCTCGCTCGGCACGACGAACCTTCGCAACACCATCGTCGCCGACAACAGCGGCACGGAGCTGCCGAATCTCGACGGCGCATTCAACAGCCTCGGATACAACATCATCGGCGAGCTCGGGACGGCTGTGGGCAATCCGACCATCGCGCCGACCACCGGCGACCAGTTCGACGTCAACTTCACCGCGATCAATCTCGGCCCGCTGCAAAACAACGGCGGTCCGACGCCGACGCGCGCCCTCGGCGCCGGCAGCATCGCGCTCGACAAGGGACACAGCAGCGGATCGACGAGCGATCAGCGCGGACTCACGCGTCCCTGCGACGGCGCGTCGATTACGAACGCAGCGGGCGGCGACGGCGGCGATGTCGGCGCGTACGAAGAGCAGCTCGCATGCGTCGCGAATGCGAATCCCGATGCGGTCGACGACAACGCCAGCGTCGCGGAGGATAGCGGCGCGAATGCGATCAACGTCCTCGCGAACGACACCGACGCGAATGCCGACGTGCTGACGATCGTCAGCGTCACGCAAGGCGCGCACGGCAGCGTCGCCATCACCGGCGGCGGTACCGGCGTCAGCTACACGCCGTCCGCGAATTACTTCGGACCCTACTCGTTCACCTATACGATCGACGACGGCAACGGCGGCGGCGACACGGCGACGGTGTCGGTCAACGTGACGAGCGTGAACGACGTGCCGGTCGCGAACGGCGACAACTACGCGATCAATCAGGACACGACCCTGAGCGTCGCCGCGCCCGGCGTGCTCGCGAACGACAGCGACGTCGAAGGGCCGCTGCACGCGGTGCTCAATGTCGACGCCGCGCACGGCGACCTCACCCTCAATGCCGACGGCTCTTTCACGTATCAGCCCGATCCCGGCTATGCCGGAACCGACTCCTTCACCTATCACGTCTTCGACGGCACCGACTCGTCGAACATCGTGACCGTCACGATCAACATCGCTGACACGCAGCCGCCGACGATCAACGCGTCGGTCGCGGTGAATTCGCTCTGGCCGCCGAATCACCAGATGGTCGACGTCGGCCTCACCATCGATGCGACCGACAACACCGGCACCGCGAACACATCGTACGTGGTGATGAGCAACGAGGACGACGGCGACTCGCCCGACGCCGGCGGCAACCTGTTCCTGCGTGCCGAGCGCGCCGGCACCGGCGCCGGCCGCGTCTACCTCATCATCGTCAAGGCGACGGACTCGCACTCGAACACGAGCTACCAGTGCGTGAGCGTCGTTGTACCGAAGAGCCAGAGCGCGAAGGACATCTCCGGCGTGAACGCGCAAGCGGCGGCTGCGGTTGCGCAGTGTCCGGCGCCCGCGGGGTATTTCGTCGTAGGTAACTGATCTCAATGCCCGATGGCGCCATCGAACATCTCGTGGCGCCATCGAACATCTCGATGACGTCATCGGGAATGCGCTTCGCCGCGAGTGCAATGTTCCTCGCGGCGAGTGCGATGTTCCTCGGCGCGAGGACGATGTTCCTCTTCGTAAGGGCGATGTTCCTGGCCGTGAGTGCTTCTTGTTACAAAACGGTGCGACGTTCTCGAGCGATGGCCGACGGCGGTGTTCAAGCCGCAATTGTGCCGATCCTTACGCGGTTATACTAGAAGTAAGGAGACTCAAATCATGCCGACCTCGACTCTGACGAGCAAAGGCCAGACGACGGTGCCGAAGGAAGTGCGCGAAGCGCTCGATCTCGACGAAGGTGACAAGCTGACTTGGGAGATCCGCGGCGGCAAGGTCGCCGTCACGACAGATCGGCCGGCGTTTTACCGTTGGGAAGGAGTCATCAAGAACTCCACCGGCGACGTCGTGAAAGAGATGGAAGAAGCGCGCAAGCGTAGAGGGCGCGTTTAACTCGTGCGGCAGGTGCTCATCGACGCGAACGTGTTTGTCTCGTTTCTCGTCGAAAGAAACGAGGAACAGCGCGCGGCGGCGAAAGCACTCATCGACGCGGCCGGCGACGGCGAGATCAAAGCCTTCGTCACGCAGTTCGCCATCTTCGAAGTGACATACGTGCTGCAGAGCTACTACGGCATGCCGACTTCCCGTGTTGCGGCACTGATGCGTGACCTTATCGCACTCCCGGGCGTAACGGCGATTGACGACTGTCCGTGGAGAAAGGTCTTCGACTTGTGGCCCGAGCAACTCGGCGGTCTTGCCGACGCGTCGAGCGTCGCCGTCGCGATCGCGAACCATTACGATGCCATCGCGACGTTCGATCAGAAGATGATCAAGCGGATGCGGAGCATTGGCGTGGAGTCGTACTGGTAAGCCCAATCTTGAGCGCAAGTCCGGCGAGGATCTCTTTCGGGCGACTGTGAGTGGTTCGTCGCGCGTCGTGGCGGAACGTTACGATGGACTGGCGGAACGCATTTACGTGCGGTTTCCTGACGGCAGGGAATGGTGGTACGGCGCGTGTATGCCGCAAACGTGGGCGGAATTCACGCGCAGTCGCGCGGCAAGTACATCGCTGAGGTGTTGAACCACAAGCCGAACGGGCGAGCCGTTTAGATCCTTGGGCGATGTGAACAGCCTCGATCAGGTCCGGCGGTGCGCGTACGCGGCGCGAATGAATTTCAGGAGCCGCTCGATACGAGTGTAAAGCATGCTAGTTTCAAATCCATATTCTAAGCCGTCGGATCGTCCCCCCAGTCTGCACGGACAAGCTGGATGTTATGGCTCGAATTCGAGCGTTCCTGCCTGCCGCGGCCTGACCTTGCCCACATCGCGAGATGTTTTGCTACAGGTAGATCAGCATGCGTCAAACTGGGGCGAAAGTATTCGACGTCACCGTTTTTGCGTCTCAGGCGAAGAAACAGTGAGCTAAAAAAAGCAGGGCCCTAACGGCTCTGCCTCTTTGAATGACGCGGAAACTTACGCCGGCGGCGCCACCATCGCGAGCTGCGTATTGACGCGAATGTTGTACGGCGCGCTGAGGCCCGACTGTTCGTAGTCGGTGAACATCAGATTCACTCCCGGGCGGAAGATGAGGCAATGCGTCGAGCCGCCGAAGTGGAACATTCCGAGCTGATCGCCTTTGTCGACGTGCTGGCCCGGCTCGACGGTGATCTGACAGCTCGACACCTCGGCCATGCCGACCGGCACCACGCACATCAATCCGATCGCGGGGTTGTCCGCTTCGATGAAGATCACCGCGCGCGTCGCGACGGACGTGAGGAAGGGCTGCGAGTTGTTGGGCGCGGAGGTATCCGCACCGGCCGGGTTGAAGAAGCCCTGGTAGATGTTTTCGAGGTAATAGGAGCCGTTGACGACGTACGCCTTCGTGATGGTGCCGCTCACCGGGCTATGCCAGCGGTGATAGCTGAGCGCACTGAGGAACGCCTGATAGACCGTGCCGCCGTTGAACTGCGGCGCGAGCTCGTCGAAGTTGAGCATGTTCTCGAGCGAGTACGGCTGTCCCTTGAGCCAGAACAAATCGGAGAGCTTCGCGTTCTGCGTGATGCCGAGGGGCGCGGACTCGCAGGCGTTGATGATCATGTCGTCATTGGTCGGTGCGTACACCGGCCGCATGCCGTCGCGGAACGTGCGGGTGAAGAAGTCGTCCCACGACTGAAAACCGTAATAAGGATCGGCGGGATCGCAGTTGAAGATGTCGGCGAACGTCGCGTCGGGACCGACGGGATTCGGTGGCTGTCCCAATGCCTGACTGGCGACGGCAACCATCTCCGTTTGCGCGGCGGGGCTCAGCCACGCGATCGCGTCATTGTCCGGATCATTCTGAACCAGCACATAGCGTGAATCCGCGGTGACGAGAAAGTTCGACCAGAAATTGAGGATCTTCTTGAACTGCTGATTCACGTTCGCATTCGAGAAGACGTCGTAGCCGAAGACGGTGGCCATCGGCCAGTCGAGCAAGGCATTGATGGGGAAACCGATCAAGCCGGCCGGCTGCTGATTGTCACCCGTACCCGTCTGGTAAGCCTCCGGCGCCGTGTACAGGATCTGATTGAGCAGCACCAGGAACTCTTCGAAGGTCTGCGGCTCTGGCTCCCAGCCGAGGGGCGTCGTCTGCTGGAGCCGGTACGCCTCGGCGAACATGCCCACGACGTTCGCGTGCAGGACCGGATCCGCATAGACCATCTGTTGAAATGCGACGATGGGGGCAACGAGCGGACGCGGAGACTCGACCGCCATTTTCTTGAGCTTCCGAACCCAGTGCGTCGTTGCCTTGGGATGTTTCGGCAGCCATCCGCCGAGACGGGCGCTGCCGGCTCTCTGGAGTGTCATCGGATCACCTCGCCACAGGAGAGTCGCGGCGCGCGCAAATCCCTACCCGCGAGAAATCAGCGTGCGACCCGTAACGCTCGTGAAGCACGTCGAGGTGCTGACGAACGTGACCCGCGGCGATCCACGTCCACTTCTTGTCGGCGTAGCGATAGCCGGCGTCTTCGTCGCGGATGGCGAGCAGCACGCGCTGCACCTCGGATCGCTGCGCGGCGACGGCATCGATGCCACGGGCGATGGCATCGATCCCACCGGCGATGGCATCGATCCCATCGGCGATGGCATTGATCCCATCAACGATGGCATTGATCCCATCGACGATGGCATCGATCCCATCGGCGATGGCATTGATCCCATCAACGATGGCATTGATCC
>Ga0066652_100000169_pt1 | contig 35706 bp, 25 predicted proteins | sample GraSoiAngelo_101_FD_71413 | JGI IMG/M metagenome (GOLD analysis project Ga0066652, IMG submission 71413) | Grasslands soil microbial communities from the Angelo Coastal Reserve, California, USA - 14_0903_02_30cm | ecosystem: Environmental > Terrestrial > Soil > Grasslands | place: USA... | reverse complement strand
GCCGGCACTTGCCATCACAGGCTTCAATGGCATTTGTAAAAAGATTGGTGAATAAACGATTCATCTGGGTTTTATCGGCTTCCACCAGTATCGGCTCATGTACAGGTTTCCATACAAAATCGACATTCTCATCCGGCTGGTACAATTCCTTAAGAGAACGGAGCACTTCATGCAAATCAAATTTCTCCACATTGATGTTTCCAATATTGGCGAATTGTGAAAAATCAGCGGCAATCTTGGACAAATGGTCTATCTGCTCAACCAGTGTATTAGCTACATTGGCTGAAAGTTCTTTTACATTCGGTTGGTTGTTGTCAATAGATTTCTGGAGATACTGGATGCTCAGCTTCATTGGCGTAAGCGGATTTTTGATCTCGTGGGCCACCTGCCTGGCCATTTCTCTCCAGGCTCCTTCCCTCTCCGTTTTAGCGAGCATGGCAGCGCTTTCACCCAGCTTAGCCACCATTTTATTGTATTCTGTTACCAGGCCACCGATCTCATCATTCCGGTTCCATACAATCTCTTCATTCAGTCTCCCCAGGTTTACTTCTCTCATCTTTTCACTAATGACTGAAAATGACCGGGTGATCCTGTTCGTAATGAATAAAGCGATCAAGCCTGCTATTAAAAAGATAAAAGCATTGAGATTAATAACTGTTACAATGAAATTGGATATCTCCTGCAACAATTCCTGTTGCGATGAAAAATAAGGAATACCAAGGTAGGCGTCGACATCACCAGTGCCAGCCTTTCGCACAGGAGCATAAATACTCAGGTAAGAAAAATCGCCGATGTTTTCCTTCTGTACCCATTCTACCTGGTTCAACCGGCTTAGATGATAATAGGCCACCGGCTCCAGTTTTGAACTCAGTATCCCCCGTTTGTAAACAGTAGGTTCGGAAGATACCAGGAGATCGCCATTCAGGTTGTACACGTTTACGTCTACACCGTGGATATCGGAAACCTCGTTGACCAAGTGCTGGAGATCATGGTTGAATGCCGAATCATAAATTGTAAGTACATCATCAAATGTCTTATGTTCATCGATCTTCTTCTGCATTTCATTGAGCATAATATTGATGGTGCGGCTCAACTTATCCCGGTTAGTTCGATTGTAGCGGTTGATAAAAAACGAAATGGTCGCTATACCGATGATGAAAAAAGAAAAAATGCTGATAAAAATGATCGTATTGTGTACCTGCGTCCGGATATTGGTCTCCATCAGCTTTCGGAAGCCTTTCCAGTTATAACCTGTTTTCAGGATAACAGAGATCAGCTGAACCAGTGTGATCAGGAAAAGGAATGAACAAAAAAGCCAGGAGAAAAGAGTTATTGACTCAATCAGCGTATCCCGTTTTCGGGCTATTACCACAACTTTTTCATTAGCGGCCCGGTACCAAAGTTCATCGTATTCACCGTGATTGACTCTTTCAAATTCCTTCCTGGGTAGTTGCTCGTCCGTAAGCATGGTAGAAAAAGGATACTTATTGGAATGAGAGATCAATCGCTTGTGACTATAGACCGCATAGGAATAGATCGGCGAGTTTTCGACACCGTTTTCCTGGTATTCCTTGAAAAGAACGGGAAATAATGCATCGCCGCTGTACTTTTTGGGGCTCGAAACGATAAAGAAATAACCTTCGGAACGCCCGGAGCTGTCTGTCACATGTTTCTTAGTGATATAGGTGAACTTGTCAAATGAGGTCTCATAATAATAAAGATCAAGCGTACCGGTATTCTTGGCGCGCATGGTCACGATCGAGTTCAGGGCTTCAAAAGATTCGGGGTCCTCGTTATATAACGCTTTACCCGCCGAATCATAAGCATACAGCCTGGTATCGTATTTATCGATATAACCTTTATAGCTATGGCCGATAATGCTATCCCTCAAAAATTTTCCCTGGGCATCATCGCGGAAGCGGTAAAAATTACTGTTCAGGAAATCGCTGTCGATATAAGCATTTGCGATGCTCAGTTCTTTCTCGCTGGTGGGATCGGTCTGATCGGCAAATTTTGCGGCGTAGATCTTTCGCTTCTCCCATTCGGCCTGCCGGCTCTCGGCAAGCATGATAGCTGAAATGGAAACGGAAAAAACAAATATCCAGAAAAGAATGCCCGCAATATTGATCCGGAAATTATAAAGTATCAGCCCGCGCCGATTGACCAGCCAGGTATATAAAAGTAGCCACCCAAGAACAGGGATATAAAAAAGCACTGTTGGATCGCCTGACCGCACAGTAAGATAGACCAGCCCGGCAAAACCGATGGCAAAATAAATAGGCCAGGTATTTTCTTTGAAAAGCGGGAAGATGACGCGGAACAGTAATTGAGTAAAATAATAATATGCAAGTGAAATTGTCGCCAGCACGATAAACCCGACTGCGGTATAAATATCCAGGCTGAAGAAATCGGTAACGTCAAACGATATTTTAGAATCGGCTACTATGCTGCGTATTACCGAAGAAAGAATAAAAGTTGAATAGATAAGCAGGCATAAGGACACGATACCGGCGACCCATCGTAGCCAAAGCGGCAAAGTGTTGCCGATTACTTCGATGTGCTGCACTTTTGACCAGGCAAATAACACGAACCAGCAAAAGAAAACTGAGTTGAACAACAAGTCTCCAAGCGATCGCTGCACCACGTTTGCACCATACACCATCGGGTCAAAAAGATCAAACTGCCGGAGATTCAGTAAAGCCGGGAACAGGTATGTGATCACCCGTATCGTAAAAAGCATGACTCCCAAAAAAGCGATTGCCGTCCATATTTTTTTCCTGCGGGCCATTGATTCTGCCAGCAGGTGAATGAACAGGAGCAGGAATACCATGGCTCCCAACCTTAATATCAATGTAAGCGTGCTATTGTATGGCACGGCGCCGGTGGTCAGTTTGTCAATGTAAAAAAGCGTTTTCCCGGAACTGGATTTTACCGGGTATGGAGTCGTTTTATGTTCAGCAATGACAACCCGCTTATCGGCGGTGCTGCTAAAAAAAAATTCGCCGGCCAGCAGGTCCGTATCCAGGAAGTATTGTGATTTGATCGGGATCAGCGCATAGGCCACTACGGTGTGCTCCCCTACTTGCGATGAACGTTTGACGACAAGGTAATGTCCATTTTGTAATCGCATGTACTCTTCGAAATCGCCCAGGGGATATGTTTCCGGTGGAGGTAAAGCCAGTTGACTACTCCAGAAATTTAAAGAAAGCCCACCGGTATTATTGACGGTATAGAGAAAGATGCCATATTTTTTGCCGATCACCGTATTGAACTCCGCTTCAGATTCTTTGTTCTGGATTAGTTTGATGATAAGAGATGAATCCGCCAGGAATGAGCTAAAATCATTTTCCATGCGGTATAAATAATTCTCCGCATTTCTTTTCTCGGCGATAATGGCCGACTTATCGGTATAGATCGTGTTGAAGATGAAGGAAAGGGCAAAAAGAACTATTGCCGTTAAAAGCAAAGTGTATTTCCCGAGGGAACTAATATGTAAAAGTGGCTTCACTATTACCCCTGACGTTTAATGCTGTTCCAGATGGCATCCATTTCTTCCAGCGTCATCTTATCGAGGTCGGTGCCGCTGGCCATTGCCTGTTGTTCCATCTGGGTAAACCGGTGGATGAATTTTTTATTGGTCCGTTCGAGTGCGTTTTCAGCATCTATGTGCAAAAACCGTGCATAATTGATAAGTGAAAATACCAGGTCCCCGAATTCTTCTTCCATTTTGTCCTGTTCGCCACTGTCCACCACCTCTTTCAGCTCGCCCATCTCTTCTTCTACTTTTTCCCAGACCTGGTCTTTGTTCTCCCATTCAAACCCAACCTGGCGTGCCTTTTCCTGTAGTCGCATAGCTTTTACGGTGGCAGGCAGGGATTGCGGTACTCCACCCAAAACGGATTTCTTGCCCTCCTTCAATTTGAGTTTTTCCCAGTTCTTCTTCACATCTTCATCGCTGCTCACTTTCACATCTCCGTATATATGCGGGTGACGGGCGATCAGCTTTTCGGAAATGCCTTTCAGCACCTCTCCCAGTGTGAATTGACCCTGCTCCGTGCCAATCTTTGAATAAAAAACGATATGCAATAAAAGATCGCCCAGTTCTTCCTTTATCCCTTTCCAGTCAGTTTCGGTGATCGCATCAGCCAGTTCATAGGTCTCTTCGATCGTCATTTGCCGCAATGACTGTATGGTCTGCTTCCTGTCCCAGGGACATTTTTCTCGTAATTCATCCATGATGTTCACCAGGCGCACAAATTCATCTGCAACGGTTGTTTTCATATCGTTAAATTTTAAAGAAAGAAAGAAGAATAAATGCAACAAATACCAGGCAAAGGACAATAACAAACAGTAAATTGACCAGGATGAATTTTAAAAAAGTTTTGCCCCATCCCTGGCTGTAAAAGTTCTTCATGGCAAGGTATTCATACACGAACAGGCCGAAAATCCCAAAACCGATGACGGTGCTCAACAAACTCCAATGCAGGTATCCATTCAATCTCGAAAGACCGAACAGGAGCAACATTGCAATAAACAGGAAAGTATAGAGATGAAGGCTGAATATGCCATGGCTCACATAATAAAACTGTTTTCGCCGGATATAGAGAAGTCTTAGAATCAGCGCCAGTAAAGGAAGAGAAACAAAAAGCATTTGCGGCAGGCTATGAACGAAGGCATCTCGGAAAGCGTTGAGGATCTGGTTAAAATCGTTGTGATATCTTTCATTCAGGGCGATCTCCTTGTACACCAGTTGCCGCTGGACCCAACTATGTTTCTTCTGTCCCGATGCAAGTACTGAATCATAATGCGCCTTTGACCGGTACCGGCTGCTGGTAAAATGAATCCCCTTTCCAAAGAACGCGGTATCAAGATAGGTTTGAAACTGCGCCCTCGTCATCGGCACCGCAGGTTTTTTGTCTTCCCGGTTGATACTGGCGGTAAATTCGGCAAAGCTCGCGGAATCCATGGCGTTGATCGCACTAATGGTTTTCCCATTTATGGTACTTTGATCCAGGAGTGAACGCTTGTCGGAGTAAATAAAGGCAAAGAACACCAGGAAGAAAATGGCCGAGGTAAACACGTACATTCTTATCGGGTCAAGGTAGCTGGCCCTGCGACCTTTTATGTATTCTTTCGAGAGAAACCCCGGTTTGAATGCAAGATCCTTGACCGTAGTAAAGAATTTGCCGTCAAAATGGGTAATATCACTGAAAAAATGGGTGAGGATATGCCAGAATGATTCTTTGGGGTCGCGATTTTCCTGGCCGCATATATGGCAATATCTTCCGTGGACAATGGTGCCGCAATTAAGACAGTCCTTTTCTTTACGTTCCGCTGAATGGGACACTATAATTTTTTCTTAAAAATAAGTACAAAAAAATACAAGTTGCCTCTTGTTTTTCGTTACTGATCATTTGAAGTATTTTTGTCCTTTAAAAACAATATCTCCCTGATGAAGAACATATTGCTGGTCGCACTTTTCCTGGTATCCGTATCCCTGAATGCCCAATACTACTACGACGACATAATCGGCACCCGGGATATTAATAATAAGATGAAGACCTACCTGGCAGCCAAAGTCAAATCAGTCACCGCCACCGGCTACGATCCCCAGGGCAGTAAAACGAATGAATTCAATGAATGGCAGGATGTACAGGCGAATGGCACGGTGCTGAAGCTTACCACCCGCAACGGCCAGTCGGTTGCTAGGACGTATTACCAGTTTGACAACAGGACGAGGTTGATCAGCGCCCGGGACTCTGCTACTGATGTTGAAAGCATCACTACTTACCGGTATGACGCCAATGACAATCTTGTAAACATTAAAACCACTTCGAAAGACCCCCTGCATGAGGCCGGCCAGACAAAGGAGCGGCAATACGAGTATAAAGACGGGCAGGTTTTCCGGATGTTATTTATACAGGACGGAGTCGATAGCATCAGCTATAAGTTTACAGTGGACGAAAAGAAAAATGTGGCAGATGAAATGATGTATCATCGCGGTGGTAGCCAGAACCAGATCTATTACTATTATGAGCAACAAAAAGTATACTACTTCTACGATGACAATCACCGGCTGACCGATATAACAAAGTACAATGCCAAGCTCGACCGGCTACTTCCTGATTTTATGTTTGAATATGATGACAACAATCGTGTCATTCAGCGTATCACTGTGTTATCTACCGTGCAATATGATACCAAGAGACCCGATTATTTTATCTGGCGATATGCTTACAATGAACAGGGTCTCAAAACCAGGGAAGTCTTGTTCGGCAAAGAGAAAGAGTTGAAGGGAAAGATCGAATACACCTACACGTTTAATCAATAGTCCACGCTACGAAGCATAGACGCGGAGACTTTGTGATCCTTGTTGCGATACAAAAACTATCGCTAAGGGCGCAAGGGCTGGCCGCTGGCCGCTGGATGCCAGATACAGCATGTCTGTTATTGAATGTCCAGTATCCAACATTCCGCACCCAACATATTCCGTCAAGTAGAGGTATAAACTACCGGCGATCGTTCGCCATTTCCCTTAAAGGTTTTATCTTCAATCATCCTGTCTTGCCTGTGCAGGTGATTCACCACTAAACAACAAATGATGAGAAACCTGTTTCTTTTTGTATGCATGCTTGCATATGTTCCTGCAATGGCGCAGGCTCCAACAGAGCAATACCGCGTTGATTCAGCCTCAGAAGTGCACCCGGGCGTTCCTAAAGGGGAAATAATAAAATTCACATTTGACCAATCCAAAATATTTCCCGGCACGTGGAGAGAAGGCTGGATATATGTACCTGCACAATACAGCCCGGATAAACCAGCCTGCGTGTACGTTAACCAGGATGGAGTTCAATGGAAAGCCCCTACAGTATTCGACAACCTCATCAACAGTGGAGAAATGCCTGTCACTATTGGGGTTTTTGTAACGCCCGGAAGAGTGATTGCCGACAGCGGCTCTAATGCACTGCATCGTTTCAACCGTAGTTTTGAATACGATGGATTGGGTGATGCTTATGAAAGGTTTATCCTTACCGAAATCCTGCCCGAGGTCGAAAAGAGAACAACCAGTAACGGCAGGCCCATTCATTTATCCAAAAATGGTAATGATCGCGCCATCGGCGGCTCCAGTAGCGGGGCTATATGTGCATTTACAGCTGCCTGGGAACACCCCGAGGAGTTTTCAAGAGTTTTTAGTGCTATCGGTACTTATGTCGGGCTTCGTGGTGGTGACAGGTATCCCTCACTCATCCGTAAATATGAACCAAAGCCGATACGTGTGTTTTTACAGGATGGGAGCAATGATCTCAATATTTACGGAGGTGACTGGTGGAAAGCCAACGAAACAATGGAAAGAGCGTTGATATTTTCCGGGTATGAAGTAACCCATGTGTGGGGTGAAGGAGGGCATAATGGAAACCAGGGAACGGCAGTTTTCCCGTATGCGATGCGCTGGCTTTGGAAGGATTGGCCCAAACCGGTGAGCAGGGGAAATTCAAAGAACCAATTTCTAAGTGATCTGCTAATACCCGGTGAGGATTGGGAGTTAGTTGGCGAAGGATACGGGTTTACCGAAGGAACTGCAGCCAATGAAAAAGGCGAAGTGTTTTACCAGGATATCCCAACATCAAAAACTTATAAGGTGGGCCTGGATGGGAAACTGGTCACATTAAACGTTGACGCCAAAAAGGCTAGTGGCACCTGGTTTGGACCTGATGGCAAAAGATATACTGTTGCAGGCCGCACCAGGCAAATATTAAGTTATGATGGCCGCGAAAGAGAGACAGTGGTTGCAGATAGCATATCCGGGAATGACCTGGTGATCGCGAAGAATGGAAATATTTATATCACTTCTCCCAATGGATCTGATCCTAAGGGCAGGCTTTACCTGTTGCGTCCAAATGGGACAAGAGTAGTATTGGATTCAACGTTGAGATTTCCGAATGGCGTGACGCTTTCTCCTGACCAAACGCAGGTATATGTAACCGAATCAGCTTCGCATTGGGTATGGATCTATAAAGTAATGCCTGATGGAAGCCTTGCCTATAAGCAACGCTACGGGTGGTTGCATTCACCGGATACGGAAGAAAACGCCTGGCCCGACGGAGTACGCTGCGATACTGCTGGAAGAATTTATGTAGCAACCAGGATCGGTATCCAGGTGATGGATCAGTTGGGCCGGGTCAATGCGATCATCCCCGCGCCTCGTTCAAATGGTCAGACTTCCAATGTTTGCTTCGGCGGAACCGGATTTAATGTGCTGTATGTTTCTGCCGGAGATAAAGTGTTCCGGAGAAAATTGAAGACAAGAGGATCAAACACTTTTGATGGACCATATAAACCGGCTAATCCAAGATTATAAGAACCAAAAGCTTCCCAGGATAGATTTTTATAATTTAAATCTTTGATTTTTTTTTGGTTCTCGATGCCTGGTTCTTATTGTTTTATTGTATCACTACTTTTTGTGTCGTGGTAATCGTTTTTAACAAATAGGTTCCTTTGGCATAGCAGCTTACATTAATGGTTTTAGTACCTGCATTTACTTGTTCCTGCCAGAGCAATTTGCCATCGGCTGTGTAAAAGGCCAGGCTGGTTGCCATGTTTACCTGCAAGGTCAATACATCATTGATAACAGGGTTTCCCAGTATGACAAATGGCTGCAGGTTTTTTGTGAATGACAGCATTCTTACGGGACTGTAGCGGTAGCGGCCGTCGACATCTGTTTGTTTGATACGGTAATAATTAGCACCTGTTACCGGGTTGGGATGTACATATTTATAACGGCTGGTAAAGTTGCTGTTACCCGCTGCCGGAAGGCTGCCGATGGTAACCCAGCTTATCCCGTCTGAACAGTACTGTATGTAAAAATCTTTTGTGTTCTGCTCCTGTGCTGTGGCCCATTGGAGCAGCGACTGGCTGTTGTTTTGTGCTTTAGCAGTAAACGACAACCAGGTAAGCGGAAGCGGGGCAAACTGGCTGGCAAGTGTTAGTTCATTTAAGGTAATGCCGCTAAGGCCGTCGGTGAGAACATAATTATTGATGGCATCACGGGCGATGGCAGGGTATGCAGTCCAGTTGGTGCCGTTGTAAATATTAAGGGTAAGGTCTGCCTCAGCAAGACCGTTCAGTTCCGCATCGGTATAGTTTATTTGTATCGATCCTGAAAAAGGGTCGCTGGTACTGCTGAACTGGTAAACCCTGGAGATATAAGTATTAACTGTAGTGTGAACAACGATAGCCGACCTGCTCACGGTAACATTGCTCAGGGAAAAATCAGCCGATGGGATAAGCGTTAAACCATCTGCATGAATCTGGGTCCCGTTTTCAATAGTTAAACTGCTACTGCCAGCAATGGTTAGTTGTGCATGTGCGTTGCAAAAAAACAAAGCGGCCAAACAAAGCATAGGTAGATTTTTCATACCTGTAATTTTATTAAGGGTTGAATTTCAAATGTATTGGTGACAAGCCATTAAAAGTCTCTTCATCTTTTAAAATTTAGAGATAACCCACCAGGCCAAACCATCAGACTGAACAGTTACAGTAGATAATGTAGTGCCATCTATTGTTAATGATGCGACTCCTTCAACTGCCACTCCGGATTTTAATAAGGTAACTACTCCGGTACCGGCTCCTGCTTTTCGCTTGACGGTAATAGTTTTTCCAACCGGGACGGTCGTAATATCGGGTAAAGTCAAATCAATAGTTGATGTGCCTGGAATGAGGAGGGTTTGATCTGACGAACTAATAGTAGAAGTAGTGCTTACTTCACGAATTGAATTCTCAGGCTTGTATCTATTTAGAATAACCCACCTCGTGCCATTGCTACGAACAGTTACAGATTCAAAATCACTCTCCATTAAATAAGGCGAAGCAAAACTGCTTTGATCAAGATTTTCACCACTTGCTGGAACAATTCTTAAAACATTCCCTGAGTTTACAGCGCCATTCGCATTTCTTTTAATCGTGTACAATTTATCATCATGATCTGCAGCGGAAGGAAGATTTATATCAATACTCTGACTAGCGCTTGTAAAATTTACCTCAATCATATTTTTATCTGATGCTGTGATTGAAGTTGTAGTGACTTGCGCTACTTGTGTAACCGAGATTTCAGAAATCACCCACCAGCTATCAGGTCCACAAACTACATTAAGAGTTGAATTATCGGTACCTAAAATGACGTCACCATCTACAACTCCGTTTAATTTTTCCCCCGGAGCAGGCCTCACAATAATTTTACCTACAGCAATATCATTCCTCTTAAATATATACTCTCTGCCCCGGGAGGTAGCCACGGGAGACAATATCATATCAGTATTAGTATTAGTAGCCTTGTCAATGATCATGACGTGATCATCCTGCTGAATCACATAATTAGTGCTTCCATCCAGTAACCTTACTTTAGTAGCAATGCTACCCATAAGGGTTACAGAACTGGTTAACGGCAAATTGTTTTCACCACCCGGGCTTCCATCTGAAAAACCATTTAAAATATTAAACCCAATACGGCCGGTTGAACCATCAATATGCATGAAGTCATATTTATAAAGTGTTCCATTCCCGAAAGCGTCAAAAAAACCATCCCGAAGAAAAAAGTCATGTTTGTCTAAGTACCAGCGGACTTCTCCAGTTTCCAGAATTTGTAGCTTTACTAATTCGTCTACCCCTGGTATGCCATGGTCTAATATTAAAAAGCTCCCGCCTGCGCCTAGTTTGGCTTTAACATTTTGGGCTTGTATTAAAAGTGGAAAAAACGCAAAGAGAAGCAGGAGTTTTTTCATAGTTAAATTTTTTAATGATTAAAAAAATGGTAAGAATTCCTTTTAAAAATTTACATTAGCTTGTCATAGTTATTGCCTTTTTCTTACTAATAATTATGACGACAGCGGCCCCTTAAAACTTCAGGATGTTACGCTAACTATTAAATCTTACCAGAGTGGCAACAGCGTTGATCAGATGGTTAAGTACGTGGAGTGTAGAAGCTTTACAAGACAAAAATAAGAACATTTTCCAAAAAGCCCGGCCGAAAGAGAAATTACAGTGTATACCTTTACTTTCAATAGCGATTGGGTGAATTTCAGAACTTCGCTTCTACTTTAAAACTTTATTACACAATGACCATGGAGAAAAAAATTATTCGGTTTCATCTTCAGTTATTGCTAATTGTTTTCTGTATGCTAACATTTAATTCAGGCAATAAAGCTCTTGCACAAAATAAAACCCAGTATATCAGGATAGCAAACCTGGTAATAGATACAACCCAACTGGAAACCTATAAAGCTGCTCTCAAAGAACACGCAGAAGCAGCCATTAGTAAAGAACCCGGTGTTTTAACCCTGTATGCGGTATATGATAAAGACAGACCCTCACATGTAACGATTTTCGAGATCTATGCCAGCAAGGAAGCATATAATTCCCATATCCAGTCGCCGCATTTTCTAAAGTACAAGGATACTGTAAAAGATATGGTAAAATCGCTTGTACTTTTGGACGTAATTCCAATCGCCCTTGAAACCAAAAAACACAATTAAACATGAGTACTTCAGGAAATCAAAACACAATATTCCCTAAAGGAGAAAAAGCTTCTGCTGACTATTTCACGGGTACAGCCTGGGTGAAAAACCTGGTTTCAACTGAGGATAAGTTCAATACAGTTATTGGCAACGTAGTATTTGAGCCGGGAGCAAGGAACAACTGGCATACACACCCGGGAGGGCAAATCCTTATTGTCATTGATGGAACAGGTTTCTACCAGGAAAAGGGCAAGCCCAAACAGCCACTTCGCAAAGGAGATGTTGTAAAAATTGCTCCGAATATTGTGCACTGGCATGGCGCGGCACCAGACAGCGAGTTTACCCACATTGCCGTGAACCCGAATACACAAAACGGAGTAGTGCAATGGCTGGAAAAGGTTACGGATGATGAATACAATGGCGACTAGTAGAGCGAGAAACAGAGCGAAGGAGAAAAATAATGATCGCATATTCAGTATACGCGTCAAAGCAATCAAAAGCTTCTCGTGAACGAACCCAAACAATTTGAAATAGCAATAAGAAGAAGAATTCCCTTGGTCAGTAATTTAATTTACGCAGTCTTAATATTTTTTCTTGCTATTTTGTTTATTCTCTACCTGGTAATGATTCCAGCCAAAAACACACCCGGAGAAATGGCAACTGCTTATTACATTTTAGTTGTTCCGGAACCGTTAAAGGTCCTCTCTATTTATTCGGGATTTGGACTTCTGATCGTCGTACCCCTGTATTTTTCTGCTCGACTACATAAACCGGCCACGCTGAGTTTCCATCCAAACCATTTATTAATTGAAGGCAAAAAAATTGACTTAAATATTCCAATCAAGAAAATAGACCAGGTCTTTTGTAATGACCTCTACAATCTTTTTCGAAAACCAAAATACATTTTACAGTTCGCTATTCGCCAAAAGAACCGTGTGACAACCACATTCCGTCTAAAACATTATGAGGAAGGCTACCAGATACTCAAGGAATTAAATGAATTGCAAAATATCAAAATCTCATTTTATGAAGATGACATGATAGGCGATCATCAGGATGAGTAATTTCCACTAACACTCCCTAAGTTCTAAATCTTTTGATTTACTGGTAGTTCAAATTTATTAATGATCATTTCTTGGTGGTAAAATCAATTCACCCTAATTTCATAAGAGTACCATTTTCGAGCAGCAGCAAAAAATGAAAAACATACTTCCATTTATTTTGGCGATTTTATCTGTTTCGCTAAATGCATTCCCCCAAACGAAGAGCTATGAAGTTTACGCGATAAAATTTGCCGCAATGGCAAACCCAACTCCGATTTCGGCCTGGGCTGATAAAGGGCCTCAAAAGGACAGCGTAAATATCGATTTCATGATCTGGCTAATTAAAGGAAATGGTAAAAATATTTTAGTTGATGCCGGTTTTTTAAGAGACAATGAAGGCACAAAATATTTTGCTATTACAAACTATTTACGGCCCGATTCAGCGCTATCGAAACTGTCCCTGAAGGCCGGGGACATTACTGATATTATATTAAGTCACCCGCATTGGGATCATGTTGATGGAATTGGACTGTTTCCCAATGCACATATCTGGATTCAGAAAGAAGATTTTAATTATTTCATAGGTGCTGCCTGGCAAAAAGATGGAAGTAATGGCGGATTTGATAAAAGAGATGTCAGAATGCTTATCGATTTAAACCTGGCAGGTAAATTAACCCTTGTAGATGGAGATGATAAGGAAATACTTCCCGGGATTAAGGTATATACCGGCTCAAGGCATACTTTCAACTCTCAATATGTACTTGTAGAAACAGGTAAGCACAAAGTAATTCTTGCCTCCGATAATATTTGGATCTATTATAACCTGGAACATTTAAGACCCGCATCATCTGGTGGCACATTTGATACAACGGCCTATGTAAGGTCCATGCAAAGAATGAAGACTCTTGTACCGGATTCTAAGTACATAATACCAGGTCACGATGCGAGAATATTCTCGATATTTCCTGCGATAATAGAAGGCGTGGTTAAAATAGAATAATGCCAAAAAAATCCCGCTCTTCGCACTGTTTTTCCGCACTTCTTTCTGACAGGTTACTCACAATATTCAAAAAAAATCACATAAGCGTATAATAATCAAAAGCATTGGCCGTTGACTGTAATAACATTCAATTATGAAAGTTTACTCTAGCACACTGCTGGCAGCGACGATTATTACAATATTTGCAACTACGCAAAGTGATACAGGCATTCAGACAAACGACTCGAAATCTTTTTCCAATCGGTATGATAGCAGTTATGACTTTTCCGAGATAAGTAGGCAAAACAGGAATCCGAAAGAGTTAATTGGACAAGAATTAGAATTTGCTCCGCCAAGTTCTAATCATGTTGTTGGCAGTAAAGCTTCACTATTTTATCAATTGAGAGATTCCTTATTTATTTGTTTTTCATGGTCGAAAACCAAAAAGCTGTCTGAGCTTACGGATGTGTTTCCGGAAAACTCAACAGGATTTGGCCTTGTTGATTGTACAAGATATCCATTTAACTATTCTTACCAGTTTCTAAAAGACTCTGCAACGACAAACGCTTACAAACCTGAAATAGTTCTGACAGATGCATATCCATTTTATCTGCGAATGGACAAAAAAGATACAAAGAAAGCTATTGTGGTTGGGACACCTTATTCGAGCCTCGCTGGAAAAACTTTCAAAATTAAAGACGCATCTTGTTACTTCGAATATTATGACTCACGAGTTTCCTATTTTTTTAATTTGATCGACCCAGAAGACAATGAAGTAACTCTTTATTTTGCCTTTAATCAACCCCTGGAACAGATGATTCACATTAAAGGTTACAGAAAGAAAGTGGAAGAAAGCTTTTCCAAAAAATCATTTTCATTTGTCAGCAGTTTCAAAGTCAAAATAGAATCGGAACCCGTATTGATGGGTTATCAAATGAGTCCTGATTATTTTAAAACTAAAATCAACCTATATAACAAGAATTGGATTGCCGGCGAATACAAATATGTTTCAACACCAGAACGTTATTTCCAAATGCTCTACCTGCAGCTAAAAAATGACCAGGGAGAAAAAATTTACATTTGGCTATATGATATGCCGGATTAAACCACTACTAAGTAGTCCAATTTGTCTTTTCCTGCTTTTTCCCGCTTAAACCGGCCATCAACAGGTGGCGACATGTAATAACCTTCCTCACCGCATCATTTATTAAATAACAAGTTGTAAATGAAACCTACCTTTGTCATGTCTATGTCATTTTCGTAGGCAAATGCCGAATAATCAAGCTCTTTCTGGTCATTGGGTTAATAACGTTCACTAGTTAATTGGTTAAACCGTTAATTCGTTCGAACCAATCAACTGGTCAACTAATCAACTAGACGAACCCCTTCCTTTACTATTTACATGAGAAAGTCAGGCAAAACACTATTGCTTAATTTAAAATCATGTAAAAATGAAAAAAAGGATCAAAGCTCCTGCAGTCCTGCTGTTTCTAATCCTTCCTTCCCTTCTTTTTGCTCAAACCAATGTAAGTGGCCGTGTTACTGACGCAGCAACCAATTCGCCTCTCCAGGGCGCTACGGTTACTGAGCGTGGAACCACTGCTTCAACGCAAACAGATGCCGATGGGAAATTCTCCATTACGGTACGCAATGCACAGGCAAAACTGGAGATCAGTTTTGTTGGCTATCTAACCCAGACAGTGGATGCTACCAATAATGTCGCTGTCGCGCTTGCATTAGACAACACCCGATTGAGTGAAGTAGTAGTGACCGGGCTGGCCTCTTCCGTCAAAAGGTCCAATCTCGCTAATGCGGTCGCATCAGTCACAGGGAAAGAACTTGTCGGTACTACCGTACAGTCAACGGTCGATGGCGCCCTGTATGGAAAGTTTACCGGCGCGAATATCTCCGCTAACTCAGGAGCGCCCGGGGGCGGTATTTCGATGAAGCTTCGTGGCATCACCTCACTGGTTGCTAATTCGCAACCCCTGTTTATTGTAGATGGAGTGTATTATGATAACTCTTCGATCAATGCCGGCCTGAATGTCGTTTCAAAAGCCGCGGGGCAGGGAAGCATTCTTTTCCAGGATGATCCGTCAAATCGTGTAGCCGACCTCGATCCCCAGGATATCGATCGTATTGAAATATTAAAAGGAGCATCGGCTGCAGCCATCTATGGATCGAGAGCAGCCGGCGGTGTGGTGATCATTACCACTAAAAGAGGAAAAGCGGGCAAGCCTAAAATCGAGATTGCTCAATCCGTGGGAGTACAAATGCAACTTCATAAACTGGGCCAGCGTACCTGGGATGATACTAAAGTTCAGGCTGCGTTCGGAGCCAACGGTCTCAGCTATTATATAGCCAATAACCGAAAGATATACGATTACGAAAAAGAGCTGTATGGTAATCATGGTATGATGCTCAACACAAGAGTCAGTGTCAGCGGCGGTAATGACAAGACCACCTACTATGCCGGTTATACCCGGAAAGACGACGAAGGCATCGTGGAAAGGACAGGTTACAGGAAATCATCGTTCCGTCTGAATCTTACCCAGAAGATCACCAACTTTCTGGATCTGTCCGTTAATTCCAACTATGTAGAGTCAGAAGCCAACCGCGGGTACTTTAATAATGATAACACCAGCACTACGCTGGGTGTTTCATTTGTATCCACACCTTCATGGGCCAACCTGTACCCGGATGCAAATGGTAACTATCCCAACAACCCGTTTGCCCCTTCCAACTTTATCCAGACAAGAGACCTGATGACTAATAAGGAAAAAGTCAGTCGTATGCTCGTGGGCGGTAACCTTACCTGGAAAGTTTTCAGTAACACCAAACAGGACCTCAAAATAATCGCTCGTGGTGGTATTGACAATTATACTTTGAATACCGAAGCAATCTTCCCGCAGGAACTGCAGTTTGAAAAAGATGGAAATGGAACCAATGGCGCTTCGATCTATGGTACTACCCTTACCCGGAACAGCAATTATAATTTCAATGCGGTACACGAATTCATTCCAAATGACAAGATGAGTTTCCGTACGCAGGTGGGTGTCACGGGAGAAAATGTAAACCTCAACACCGTTATCAATACCGCCACCCAACTGATCGGTACGCAAACCAACCTGAACCAGGCTGGCGCTATACAGGTAACACAAAACAAGATATTGCAGAAAGACCGGGGCTTCTTTGTACAGGAGGAATTCAATTATGATGATATTGCCATCGTCACTGCCGGTCTACGCGGGGATAAATCATCAAGGAACGGAGATGCAAACAAACTGTATTACTATCCTAAATTTTCTGTCGCATTCAATATTCACCAGTTGTCGGCATGGCAATCAGAAACCATCAGCCAGCTTAAATTAAGAGCTGCCTATGGACAATCAGGAAACTTTGCACCGTTCGGAGCGATCTATACTCCGCTTGTGCCCGTGGTATTTAATGGAACAACAGGTTCCCTTATAACACTGACGCAGGGCAATGAATTATTAGGTCCAGAAAAGCAATCGGAACTTGAAACAGGAGTGGATATTGGATTCCTGCGAAACAGGTTTACCATTGAAGCCACGTACTATTCCAAGAAAGTAGAGGACCTCCTGTTGAATGTACAAATACCTACTGCTACAGGTTACACGTTTGCCTGGAGAAATGTAGCCAATATCAATAATCATGGATTTGAAATCGCGTTGAATGCAGTACCTGTCTCCAACAAGACCTGGAGATGGAACTCGGGAATTAATTTCTGGAAGAACAAAGCGGAAGTTACCCGGCTTGATGTGCCTGCTTTCAATACCGGTGGCTTTGGTCAAAATCTCGGAACATACAGGATCCAGCAGGGAAAAAGTCCAACCCAATTAGTTGGTATAGCCGGCCCCGGCGACAAAGTGGATCCTGAATCGGGACTCGGTGTATTTGGCGATGCAGAACCTGATTTCCAGGTCTCGTTTACCGAAGGCGTGACCTACAAAAACTGGGAGTTCAATGTGCTGATGCATTGGAAACAGGGAGGTGACAATATTAATCTTTCGACTTTGCTTTCTGATATTTTTGGTACTTCCCCGGATTATGATGATAAGACGGCTGACCCGAGCGGGGTACTGGCCAATGGTCCTTATCGCCTGAATGCCTTGGGAACAACGGCTAAGCCAATGATCCAGGATGCCGGTTATTTCAGGTTCCGTGAAATCGGGTTGAGCTATCATCTGCCCAAAACATGGTTTAAAAACATGGCGGATGTAAAAGTTGGCTTCTCTGGGCGTAACCTGATCAATTTCTTTAAGTATAACAGTTATGATCCCGAAGTAAGCAATTTCGGAACGAATGCAATTTCCAGTAACGTGGAAGTAACACCGTTCCCTTCGGCTAAGAGCTTCAACTTTGATTTGGTCATTCTTTTCTAAAAACCGATTCGTCAACCGCAAATAAAATAATATGAATTATCATAAAAATATATACCGGTTCATTCTTACCCCCGCCCTGCTCTTCCTGATTTCTTCTTCCTGCCGGATAGAGCCGATCGCCGATCCCAATAACCCTGGGGTTGTTGCCATATCGACCAATCCGACGCTCGGAGAAATTCAAAACGTGGTGACCGGTGTTGAATCAGGTATGCGGGACAATATCAATTTCTATCTCGATGATTGTGGTGTGATCGGCCGGGAGTTTTACCGGTTCTCCACTTCTGATCCGCGGTTTACCTCCGATCTGCTTGGAAAAGGCACAGCCACGTTGGATAATAATACATTTTATATTACTAATCCCTTTGCAGCCAGGTATCGTGTGATCAAAAACCTGAACATCCTCATAGCCGGTCTCACTAATACGACTGCCGCCGGGGTTACTCCTGCAAAGCGCCTGGTGGGTAAAGCTTATGCCAACACTATAAAAGCGCATGAGCTGCTGATGGTGCTTAATCTCGAGTATGATAACGGGATCAGGATCGATGTGGCTAATCCCAATGCACTGGGTCCTTTTTTAACCAGGCAGCAGTCGTTGGATTCAATAGCCAGCATGTTGAACACTGCCTATACAGTTCTTACCGCCAATGCTTCTATCAGCTTCCCGTTTAACAGTACTCTATTTGGTAATACAGGCGATGAATTTGCCAGGTTCAACAGGGCCCTGGCAGCAAGGGTAGCCGTTTACCGGAGTGATTGGGCCGGGGCGCTCACTGCATTGAACAATTCATTCTTTAATCTCAATGGCAGCTTTAATACAGGGGCCTACTACCTGTTTTCATCCGCAGGTGGCGACCAGTTGAACCCAATGTTCTTTCCACAAAACTCCAACGGTGAAACCAGGGTGGCTCAACCTTTATTCATTACCCAGGCTGAAGCCGGCGATACCCGTCTCAGTAAGACACCGGCAAGAACTTCTTCTACAACGCAGGATGGTTTGACGAGCAACTATGATTTCTTTGTCTATAAAACCAATATCGACCCGATTCCCCTGATACGCAATGAAGAGCTGATACTGATCTATGCCGAAGCAAAAGCACAATTAGGCGGAGCGAACCTGGCGGATGCGGTCATTGCAATCAATAAGATCCGGGCAGCATACAATCTTTTACCTTTTGCCAGTGCATCACAGGCTGCGATCATTGATGAAATGCTAAAGCAAAGAAGATATTCATTGTATGGGGAGGGACATCGCTGGATCGATATGCGCCGATACAACCGGCTGAACACATTACCAATTGACCGTCCGGGGGACGATGTGTGGGTGCAGTTCCCGGTACCAGCAAATGAATAAGAAAGAGAGCGAAGAGCGAGAGCGGATGCCCTCGCTCCCGCTCTGTTCCTCCGCTCCTTCTTCTCGCTTTATTTCCTTGTACTTCCTTTTGCTCGTTTACTTACAACGCTGAAAAAATTTCGCGTTTAGAGATATCATATCGTAAATTAGAGTGTAAGCAGCAAGTTCAAACGAATCAGGAGTAATATTGTTCCCGGCGGTTATATTAGCTATGGTTTAGTATTTTAAACTGACAATTCAAAACGGGAAACTTATATGACTAAAACAGAGATTTCCGGCATTGCGCCATTCTTCATCGTAAGGAATGTTCCCGCGGCGCTTGCGTTTTATCGCGATCGACTGGGGTTTGATATCACGTTCCAGGGACCCACCGACGACGACATCTTCTTCGGCATTGTCAAACGAGGCGCAGCAATGATCATTCTAAAGGATATTGGTGTGGATCCGGTGCCGAACTACACACGAGATATCAAACAGGGCATTGCCCGCTGGGATGCCTACCTCTATGTTCCAGATCCTGATGAATTGGCGGCAGAATTCTCGTCGCGTGATGTAGAATTTTTTAGATCGATCAAAGACAGCGAGAACGGAGATGATGGTTTGCGCGGTTTCGAGCTCAAGGATGCCGACGGTTATGTCCTGTTTTTCGGTCGCCCGCGATGAAGCAGAGCGAGAGCGGAGAAAGAGAGCGAAGAGCGGTGTTTCCACGGTTCTTGCCCTTCGCTCTCGCTCTCTTCTCGGCTCTTCTATAAGCCGGCTCTTACCGTGATCGTTACATCATCTGTATCTGTTGCTCCTTTATCATCTGTGACTGTCAGCCTGAATATGTATGTACCGACAACCAAACCAGTAACAGTTGTCGACGCAGAATTTGGTGATGTAATATTTCCACCTATTCCTGAAACTTTACTCCATGAATAAGATACGATGCTGCCGTCGGGATCTGAACCACTACCTGAAAGCGTAGCCGACCGCAAAACAGGGAAGTTGATTGTCTGGTCCGGGCCCGCATTAGCAGTCGGCGGCTGGTTGGGCGGTGGCGGTACACTGTTCACCGTAACGATAACATCATCTGAAGCTGTTGCACCTTTATCATCCGTGACAGTAAGCCTAAATGTATATGTACCAGCCGACAACCCGGTAATGGTAGTTGATGCTGAGTTAGGTGACCCAATCGTTCCACCGGATCCGGAAATCTTGCTCCAGGCATAAGAAATAATGGAGCCATCGGGATCAGATGCGCTACCATTAAGGGTAACTGAAGTAGCCGTGGTTGTCACGTCTGCACCTGCATTTACTGTAGGCGGCTGGTTAGGGGGCGGCGGTGAACTGTTCACGGTAACGTTAACATCATCTGAAGCCGTCGCGCCTTTATCATCCGTGACAGTAAGCCTGAATGTATATGTACCTGCCGACAAACCTGTAACCGTAGTTGATGCGGAGCTGGGTGATGTAATCGTTCCCCCTGATCCGGAAACCTTGCTCCAGGCATAAGAAGCAATAGAGCCATCAGGATCCGATCCGCTACCGTTAAGAGTAACAGAAGTAGATGTGGTTGTCTGGTCTGCGCCTGCATTCGCTGTCGGGTTTTGATTGGGCGGAGGTGTAGAACTGCAACCTGTCATCTTAACATCGCTAACCATTTTTTGGTTAGCTGAATTAAGAGGCCTTGGTCCTGCCTGTGAAAGCACTAACTGTGCAGCTGTACATGCATCCTGTATAGAAACCGCGTACTGAGAAGCGATTGCATATTCAGCGTGATTGTTCTGGCTGTTAGGATTAACTCCACTGTTTCCGCTAACGTTTCCTGCAACATATGCGTTGCCTTTGGGAGTGCTGCCATAGCTACCATTAGTTACAACTGCATTGCCACCATCAGAGGGCGAATAATAGTAATTATTAACAACGTTTGCCGTTGCCGAATAGGCTACATCTGTACCATAACCCGAACCTGTAGCATTGTCTCTTCCAAATTTCCAGATCACATTGTTACGGAAATCGGCATTAGGACTTCCCACAGGCGAATAGTTACAATGAACCAGTGGGCAACGTTCGCCCACCACATTCGGACCTGCAGGTACAAATAAGTTATGGTGAGCCGTTACATTTTGGCCGGTGATCAGCATATCGCCTGAATAGTCAGAACCTGAAACACCGGTGCCAAGGATACACCATTGCACAGTTACATTCTTTGTGACGCCGCTGTTATCTCCGGCGATATCTATATTACCATCCCTGTTACCGTAAGAAGAACAGTTGGTGATCATGATATCGTGAGCACCACTAACGACATTGATACCATCACCGCCGGCGTTTGTTACCGTGAGCCCTTTTAAAATAATGTGATGTGTGTTGGGGCCGTCTAAACTGATACCGTCACCATTGTTATTATTATCTATGGTGATGTCCTGCCCGGTGCCGTCGATCGTCAAATAAGAAATACTTGCCAGATCAAATCTTCCTGTAATTGTCCCTGAGACATCAAAAATAATCGTGCGGTTGGAGCCAATTCCATTTGCGAGGGAACCCGCGCCTGATGAATTCAGATTTGTTACATGATACACCGTAGAACTGCCTGAGCCTCCTACAGCACCGGCGCCAAATCCCTCGTATGCCGCAGCAGCCTGTGCTGAGGCACTGCCCGGTTTGTCGCTCCCATTAGATTCTGACGTTAAGGAATTCCGGTTCGCTGATAAGATGTCTTTTTTGCAACCAGTGATAAAGACTACACTTGCTATCAAGAGGCCTAGCAAACTTGAGTTGCGGGTTTTCGTAGGGTTCATAAAATGTTTTCGTAGGGTTAACAAAATTTGTTTGCGTCCTGCTTTTCTCTTACAATGCCCGCAAACAATCAACATAAGTCAATTGGCATGCCGCGCTGAATCATTTTAATACACAATTGAATTGACTATTGATACAAAATGATTTAACGACATCTACTTCATTTGTATTTGTAATTGTTGCCCGCGATTATCCTGCTATTAATTATCTATGACAGTGTTGTGAATTGCGCTAACGATATCCACATTGAGCTAAGCAAGATCAAGTGTTCTAATTTGCTCAACAACGCCATTAAGAACCTCGCTTTGTAGAAAATTATGCATACACATAAAAGAAGGCAACTAAGCTGGACACCAGTGCTGGCGGGCATTTCAGGGGATTTTTGTATAAAAAAAACCCCGTAATGTCCCTATAAAGGTGGGAGCAGAAGCACATGGTAGTGTTGTATCCAACCTTGTACAACGTGTTTAATACTGACATTGCCAAAGAAAAAAGTATTTTGATGAAAAATGTCTTGAGTTTTGCCTGTTGCTGCTGTTTTTAGCAGCTGTGATAAAGACAATAATAATCATACAACACAAAATGGTTGTGATATCAAAAAAATATATTCGAGCAGTATACATAATAGCGATGGAATGACGACAATAATCGAAAACGGGAATTATATGCCAATATCAGAGATGGACAAGCGGACTCAGTTCATTTCTTCTTACAGGTGGCGCACAGAATCTCAATTTGTATATGACTTACAAGGCCACTTTCAAGGAACCTGCTACACATCCCGGCGCGGTCGGTTGAAGAATCCCGCAGATGTGAACAGTTATATTCTGGTCGTCCCGATCGCTAATCAACTGTCGCATTTAGCCCCTTTGATTGTCGCATACACACATCTCGTGGTATGATTTTTTCGCCGAGATTTGTCTAACGATGAAACGATACGATAAAAAAGAACAAGCTTTTAAAAAATCAACTTATAACTGGAGGTAAAATAAAATGAGAAAAATAATTGTCTTAAGTTTTATAACTCTGGATGGAGTCATGCAAGCACCGGGTGCACCTGACGAAGACCGCTCCGGTGGCTTCAAATTTGGCGGGTGGCTTGCGCCTTATAACGACGAGGCTTATAATAAGATCATGCAAAAACACATGGCACCTACAGACATTCTTCTGGGCAGAAAAACATTTGAGATTTTTGCCTCCTATTGGCCTGAACATGCAGACAACTGGCCAGGTATCAATGATGTCACAAAATATGTCATGTCAAAGACCATGAAAAAGTCAAATCCGATCGGTTGGAAAAACTCAATTTTACTTAAAACTCTGGCGGATATCAAAAAGCTCAAAAAATCAAAAGGTTCTGACATCAAAGTTTGGGGCAGTAGTAAGCTTACTCAGTTCCTGCTTAAGAATGATTTAGTGGACGAACTCTGGCTCAAAATTCATCCGCTGACTCTTGGTAAAGGAAAAAAGCTGTTTGACAATAGCGCGATCCCGGCAACATTTACATTAATAGAGAGCGCTGTAACACCAACTGGAGTAATTATTGCCAATTATAAGCGAGCTGGAAAAGTCAGGACAGGCACTGTTGGAGCTTAAGACCGGTCGCCCGTACCTGTTTCCATCAACGCTATCAAATCTAAATTCGAAAACCATTTAAATATTATGTTATGTCTAACAACGCTGTTTCACTTCACAGGGTTCTTAAAGCCTCTCCTGAAAAAGTCTACCGGGCATTTACCCAGGCAAATGCAATTGCATCCTGGTTGCCCCCCTATGGTTTCCTCTGTACTGTGCACGAAATGAATGTTAAGGTAGAAGGAACCTTTAGGATGTCATTTCACAACTTTTCTACCGGTAATGGCCATTCATTTGGGGGAAAATACCTCGAGGTTAAACCCAATTCATTTTTAAAATACACGGATAAGTTTGACGATCCTAACCTTCCAGGTGAAATGATCACATCGGTCGAGCTAAAAAAAGTTTTGGTGGGCACAGAAATAAAAATTTTACAGGAAAATATTCCTTCCGCCATTCCCGCAGAAATGTGTTACTTAGGTTGGCAGGAATCATTAGAAAAGTTAGCTAAATTAGTGGAGCCCGAAATTCCAGATGCATAATGCCTGGCAGCGGGCTAACCTGGGACTAAAAGATAATTCAGCAAAGAAAATATGGGAAAACTAATTGCAGCGATGAATATGACGCTGGATGGGTTTTGCGATCATACAGCAATGATTGCCGATGACGAAATACATCAACATTACAATGAGCTATTAAGTAATGCGGATACCCTTATATACGGCAGGGTAACATATCAACTTATGGAAAGTTATTGGCCAACTGTCGTAAAAAATCCCACTGGTAACAAGCCAATGGATGAATTTGCTGTATTAATAGACAATATTTCAAAAATTGTTTATTCCCACACACTGAAAAATGTGACCTGGAAAAACACTAAATTGAAAAAGGAAGTCATTAAAGAAGAAATTTTGGAACTCAAGAAATCCGGCAATGGCAGGAGTAAAAATATTTTAGTTGGCAGCCCGAGCTTAATAGCAGCCTTAACGCAGCTAGATCTAATTGATGAATACCAGCTCGGTGTTCAGCCCACCGTTTTAGGAAGCGGCTTACCATTATTTAAGAACATCAGGGATAGAGTTAACCTTAAACTCCTAAAAACAAAAACATTTGGTTGTGGGGCAGTATTTCTTTACTATGAGCCGGAAAAAAAATGAACCTGCCTGCTGCTCCTTCTCGTAGCTATGGCGACGCAAGGTCCACGCCGAATGAACACAACCTGGCTTTGAAATAAATCTTCAGCATTCTATCTTTACCAAAGGCAGCAGCAGAACGCCGGGGCGTTGTCGGAGCCATTGGGGTTCTAATTTGTAGTCAACCATGATAAATTAATTTTGACATTCAATAGCAATTAAAATGGACAAGAATAGAGTATATAGACTGGTTTTCGCCACTGTCTACCCATTGTACATAAAAAAAGCAGAGAGAAAAGGACGCACAAAAGAAGAAGTTGACACTATTATTTTTTGGCTAACGGGCTACAACAAACAAACATTGCAAAAACAAATTGACCAGAAAAATGATTTTGAAACATTTTTCGCCCAGGCACCTGCACTTAATCCGAATGTTTCAAAAATTACGGGTGTAATTTGCGGTTATCGTGTGGAAGAAATCGAAGACAAGGTCGTTCAAAAGATGCGTTACTTGGATAAGCTGGTTGATGAACTGGCAAAAGGAAAGGCAATGGAGAAGATTTTAAGGAAATAAGAAGAAGTGAATTAATGACAAGAAATTAGCGTGACTTGAATCCTCAATTTGTATTCATACATTTTGGTGAAACTATCATTAAGCTCAAGAACAAATGGAGAAAATACGCCACCTGTGCCCTCAAAACAAAGAAAAAATTCCGGATGGTGGGAGTACTGCATTATAAGAAATCTATTTAATTGTATATTGATGCTCAATTGGTTCTGAATTGCCCACCAACGCAGCCCATAATGAAAAGGAACTGCTCCGGTTAGTAGCTGAAGGCGATGAACTTGCCTTTCGTCAGCTATTTGAAAACTATACGCCAAAGCTGAAAGCATTTTTTTTGAAAATGACAAAGGAGACTTCGCTTGCAAGGGAGTTAGTTCAAGAAACCTTTCTCAACATCTGGCTTTATCGGGATTCACTTGCAGCTGTTGAAAAGCCTTCCACATATATTTATAGGATAGCATCGAATGTAGCGATAGCGCATTTTAGAAAAGAAGATTTGCAGCGCAAGTTAGTTGCTGCCATGCCAGATACCGAGCCAGTTGATGAAAGAGATTCGCATGGTATGCTGCGTTTGAAAGAAGTGCAGGAAATAATAGACACGGCCGTAAAACAACTGCCTCCGCAGCAACAGCAAGTCTTCCGACTGAGCCGGGAACAGGGACTTAGCCGCACTGAAATCGCCAACAAATTGGGACTGGCTGAAAAAACAGTTCGCAACCACCTAAGTTTATCACTCAAGTCAATACAACAATTTCTCCGTGAAAATCATTTACTTTATATACCCCTATTCTTTTTGATGTCCATTTTAATGAAGAACTGAAAATTTATTTTGAAAACGATTGGGACTTCCGTCCAGAATTCTTCTCTTATTAAAAAGACTAATTCAGGGTTAATCTAATATCATCAAACCGATAAATTTTCCAAAGTGGAACATTCAGAATTAAGAAACCTGTTTGCCAAATATATGGAAGGAATTCTTAGCCCGTCAGAATATGAACAACTTTCTGAGGCTGCACAAACCTTTCCGATTGATGACTGGCAGGAGGCCCTTACTCCGTTAATTGAAAATATTTCAACAGTCGAAACATTTGATGAACAGGAATGGAAAGATATAGTTGAAAATATATTGCGGCAACCGAGGCGTAAACCGACAAGGACAGTAACAATGAAATGGTGGCTTCGCCGCATAGCTGTTGCAGCCTCTGTTATTTTGATCATTGGTACTGGTATCTATATTGCGATTAATTTATTCAATAATAAACAAGAAACTGAAATTGTAGAAACGCAGGAAAAACGATTTAAGAACGATGTGCAGCCTGGTAAAAGTGGTGCAATACTAACCCTGGATAATGGACAGCAAGTTATTCTTGATAGCTTACAAAACGGAATGCTGGCAGAGCAGGGCAATAGCAATATCATAAAACAAGGTGATCGGCTTTCGTACAATCAGCAGCAAACAACCAAAGAGGTTGTGTATAACACGATCACAACTCCGAGAGGAAGACAATACCCGAATTTAGTATTAGCTGATGGCAGTAGGGTTTGGCTGGATGCGGCATCTTCTATTCGCTTTCCAACATCATTTACAGGAAGGGAACGTGTAGTTGAGATAACAGGCCAGGTATGGTTCGACGTAATACATAATGCTAAAGTGCCTTTCAAGGTTATTGCGAATGGAATTGAAATCAATGATCTTGGAACAGAATTTAATGTAAATGCTTACGATGATGAAGAAGTAGTCAAAACAACATTAATTGCGGGATTGATTAAAGTTGGTAAGAACGATAAGAGTGTAACAATGCAACCAGGGCAACAAGCTATCTTCCAAAATGATAACTTGAGTTTAAATAAGAACGTAAACCTTGATGAAGTAATGGCATGGAAGACTGGATATTTCCAGAGCGACAATGTTACAGTTGAATCAGTAATGCGACAATTAGCCCGTTGGTATGATGTTGATATAGTCTATGAGAAACACATAACAAAAAGAGTGAGCCTACTTGGTGTGCCAAGAACTATAACGATGGTAAATATTCTGAAGATTATGGAGGCGACAGGAAATGTAAAGTTCAAGATTGACGGAAGAACGGTGACTGTAATGCCGTAATAATTAGGAAGAGGATTTATTATTAGAGCGCCTGTTAAAAACGATAGCTCTTATCGTTAACTCATACAAAAAGCCAGAAGTGGTTGAAGCACTCCTGGCCGGATGCTTGGGTTAACCCAATTATAACAAAATCTCGCTAAAGAGTGGTTATTTGTATAACCCAAACTAAACAAAGTTATGGATTTAACTTTCGTAAAAGAGCCTTACCATGAGGCTATAATAAAAACGTTGCGGATCATGAAATTAACCGCAATCATATTACTCTCGGCTTGCCTTGCGGCAAGCGCCAAAGGCTTAAGTCAACGGATCACCTTATCCGTGAAAGACGCTCCACTTGAAAATGTATTTAGAGAAATACAGAAACAAAGCGGCTACGCCTTTGTGTATTTTAATGATGACCTGGTTAATACCGGCAAAGTTAACATTGAAGTAAAGGACGTTGACCTGGATGAAGTGCTGAGGCTTTGTGTAAAAAACCAACCGCTGACTTTTACAATTACTGGTAAGATTGTCGTTATAAAAAAGACTAACCTGCCTACATTAAACATTACCACTGAACCACCACAAATTGATGTTCATGGAAAAGTTGTGAATGAAAATGGCGAACCGGTGATAGCAACTGTGACCATAAAGGGAACAACCATTGCGACAAGTACAAATGAGAACGGTGAATTTGAATTGAAAAATGTTGACGAGAAGGCGACGCTGATAATTACCAGTGTAACCATTGAAACAAGAGAAATAAAATTGGAAGGTAAACCCGACCTGCTGATCAGTGTGAAGATCAAAATTGGTTCGGGAGAAGAAGTTGTTGTAAAAACAAATTACTGGGAAACCAAACAAAGATTGAATCCCGGGAATATCAGCACGATCACTTCAAAAGAAATCGAAATGCAACCCGTAAGCAACCCGCTCCAGGCAATGCAGGGGAGAATGCCGGGAGTATTTATCCAGGAGTCTACGGGGCTGCCGGGTGGACTGATCTCGATCCAGATAAGAGGTAGAAATAGCATTAATCCGTCTAGTGGAAGCAACCCGCTCTTTATCGTGGACGGTGTGCCCTTTTCTTCCGAAAGTTTTGGGACAGGCTTTGGCGGTATTCAGCAAAATTATGTCAGCCCTATTAATAGTATAAGCCCTTCGGATATTGAAAGTATCGAAGTACTGAAAGACGCCGATGCTACCGCTATTTATGGATCCCGTGGCGCCAATGGTGTGGTATTGATCACAACAAAAAAAGGTAATTCAGGTAAAACATCAATAGGCATCAATTTTTCAACAGGCTTTAGCCAGGTGCCACATTTCATGGACCTTTTAAGCAGGGAACAAAACCTTGAAATGAAAAAAGAAGCGTTAAAGAACAGCAATCTCTGGCCTTTATCCCCTGCTGATTATAGCAAGGCGCCGGATGTATTTCTTTGGGATACCACGCGATACACAGACTGGCAGAAAGAGCTTATGGGGCGAACAGCCAAAACAACTAATGCCCGTATTGCACTTTCAGGGGGATCTTCTAAAACCCGTTATTTATTCAGCGGAAGTTATTTAAAACTAGGATCAGTTTTCCCAGGAGATTTTGGCTATCAGAAAGGATCAGGTCTTTTTAGCCTCAACCATAGATCAGAAAATGACAGGTTTTCATTTTCATTTTCGGCCAACTATACAATAGATGATAATCACTTGCCCAAACTCGACCTCACCGACGAGGCCATTCACTTATCTCCGGGTGCGCCGGCTTTATTCGATCAAAATGGGAATATAAATTGGGAAAACAATACGTGGTTAAATCCAATGGCAACCTATTTAAATCCGAAATACCGGGCTACGGGAGAAAATCTTATTACGAATGTGGGTCTTGATTATGAAGTCATTCCCGGTTTACATGTCAGATCGAATTTTGGGTATAATAAACGGGACCTGGAGCAATTGGCTACCACACCTTTTTCGTCTATCCGGCCTGATCTACTGGCAAATTTCCAGGTAGGCAGTGTATTCGGAAACGCAAAGGTAAAAACCTGGATCATTGAACCGCAATTGGAATATACCCGTTCTCTTGGAAAGGGGAAGATCATCTTGTTAGCAGGCACATCCTTCCAGGATACAAAAAGTAATAGCGAAGTTAAGTCAGCTACCGGGTACACCAGTGATGCCCTGCTGGAAAATATCGGAGCTGCACCCAACGTCAGAATTTCCCTGGCCAATGCTTATCAATATCGTTATATGGCCGTGTTTGGAAGAGTCAACTACAATTTACATGATAAATATGTCCTGAATCTAACAGCCCGCAGGGATGGATCGAGCCGTTTTGGTCCGGAAAATAAATTTGGGAATTTTGGCGCAGCAGGTGCAGCCTGGATATTTTCCGAAGAAAAACTTTTTAAAAATCTCCGCTTTCTCAGCTTCGGTAAAATAAGAGCAAGCTACGGTATAACCGGAAGCGACAATATTGGAAATTATCAATACCTGGATTCATATAGTCCAACCACAAATCCCTACCAGGGGATCACTGGGTTAGTGCCTACACGATTAGCTAACGCCGAATATGGTTGGGAAACGAATAAGAAGCTGGAGGCAGGAATTGAATTAAAGTTTTTAAATCGCATCAATTTGGAAGTGAGCTATTACAAAAACCGCTCCTCCAATCAATTGGTGGGCTATGCATTGCCGGTGATCACAGGACAGGCATCTGTTCAGCGCAATTTGCCGGCAACAGTGCAGAACACCGGCTGGGAGTTTGAATTGAAGACTGAGAATTTGAAGGGGGCTGTTTCCTGGCTCACTGACTTTAGCCTTTCTATTCCCCGAAACAAGCTGATCGCGTTTCCAAACATTGAAAATTCTTCTTATCGAAATCTTGTAGTTGGTGAGCCATTAAGTATCGTCCGGGGCTTTAAATATACCGGGGTAGATTATATAACAGGTTTATACACGTTTGAAGATCTGAACCATGATGGCGCCATCACGGACGAAGATCTACAGGTTATTGAAAATAACGGAGTGGATTACTATTTGGGAATGAATAATAGCATAAGTTATAAAGGAGTTGAACTTAATTTTCTAATACAGGCAGTTAAGCAAACCGGGGTTGATTATTTTTCGAGTTTTTCCAGTCCGCCCGGATACCTGGGTTATTTATCAAATCAGCCTGCTCTTGTAATGGACCGATGGCAATATCCGGGGCATGTAACAGACATTCAAAAGTTTGGTAATGGCGGACTTTCTAATTATATAAATCTTAGTAGAAGTGATCGCAATTTGACAGATGCTTCTTATATCAAATTAAGGAATGTTCAATTATCCTATCAGCTACCTGTTAAGTGGATCAATAAGGCAAAGATGAAAAAGGCTGATGTATTTATTCAAGGCCAGAATTTGATTACCCTGACTGATTACGTGGGCCTTGATCCTGAATCACAGTACAGCTATAGGCTTCCCCCGCTCAGGACAATAACAATGGGTATTCAAATTTCATTTTAAGATTTAAAAACTTGTTATTATGATCAAGTATTTTAAGAATATAAGGTTTGGATTCATTGCATCCCGTTTGAATTCACTGGCCAGGTTGCAGGGAGGCTTGTTTTTATTAGCTTTTGCCGTTTGCATTTCCAGCTGTAAAAAATTTGTGGATATTAATCCTCCCGTTTCGGAAGTCGTTAGTGAAACTGTTTTTACCGATGACCGTTCAGCAACATCAGCTATTGTAGGTATATATAGTAAGATGATGAGTGTCGAAGCATTTGCAGGCCTTGATATGGGTTTTTATCCCGCGCTATCGGCTGATGAACTGAAGTTGTTAACTACTACTCCCGAGCAGAGCCAGTTTGAAAATAATACACTGCTATCCACCAATTCAGGCTTGCTGAGTTCTTTCTGGGAACCCGGATATCGTTATATATGGTATGCCAATTCTGCAATTGAAGGTCTTTCCAGATCAACCGGGGTATCCGAAGCGGTTAAAATGCAGCTCCTGGGAGAAGCAAAATTTATACGAGCTTTTTGTCATTTTCAGCTGACGAACTTATTCGGAGCTATTCCCTATATCACTTCATCTGACTATCGCTTAAATGAGGTTGCCTCAAAAATTTCACAGGCCGAGGTGTACAATAAAATTATCGAAGATCTGCTGGAAGCTCAGACCAACCTTCCTGATAACTATATAACATCCGGAAGGGTGCGGCCAAATCGTGGGGCTGCAACAGCGTTGTTGGCCAGAGTTTACTTGTACACCGGTGATTGGTCAAAAGCGGAAATAGAAGCATCAGCATCAATTGCTGATTCAAAATATCAACTGGAGGCTGATCTGAACAAGGTATTCATTGCCGGCAGCAAAGAAGCTATCTGGCAATTAATGCCGGTGAATCCGGGTCTTAATACATGGGAAGAAAAGTACATAACATCAGGCCAGGGAGCTTTGACCTTAACCAATGGGTTATTGAACTCTTTTGAAGCAAATGATAACCGCAAAAATAGCTGGGTCAAAAGCTGGACAAATGGCACTGGAACTGTTACTACATATTATCCTTACAAGTATAAAGCAGTTTCAGGACAACCTCTAACCGAGTACAATATGGTATTCCGCCTGGCGGAGCAGTTTTTGATCCGTGCAGAAGCAAGAACGAATTTGAACAAACTTACTGGTGCCGGCAGCGCGGCATCTGATCTGAATGTTGTAAGAAACAGGGCCGGATTGAATAACACTTCAGCACTTACCCAGGCAGATTTTTTAGACGCCATCCTCCGGGAAAGACGGGTTGAACTTTTTACCGAATGGGGTCACAGGTGGTTTGATCTGAAACGAATGAACAAAGCAACCCCGGTGCTAGGTCCGGTAAAACCAGGCTGGCAACCGACAGATGTATTATATCCAATTCCTCAGACAGAGCTCGATAAGAATAGAAACTTGTTGCCGCAAAATGCCGGATACTAAAAAATAAACAATGCAGACTAAAAAATCTTTTATGAGAATAAACAAATTATTCCTTTTAACAATGGTGATTGGTTCATCCTTGATTTCAAACGCACAGTCCAAAATTACCCGTATTGGCATCGGTGACAATGTTCCAGGCGACTTCCCGCTAATGAACCTGGTAAACTATTCGAAGCCTGAAGCCAGAATATCTGATTTTAAAGGCAAATGGCTAATCCTTGATTACTGGTTTACGGGTTGCGGGCCCTGCATTGCATCCTGGCCTAAGCTCATGCAACTTCAAAAAAAATACGGCGATAAGATCCAGATCATGTCGGTTGATCATATAGATAATCAGGTGAGCGTTGAGAACTTTATTGCAAGAAGAAACAAGGGTAGCAAGGAACCTTATTCAATTCCCTCAGTTACGGGCGATACCATATTGTACAAAATTTTGCCTCCATCAGGCTATCCTACCGTTGTATGGATTGATGCTGACGGCAAATACCGGGCTACCACTTCGGGGGAAGATTTTAATGAGGCCAATATCGAAAAAGTATTGAACAAGCAGGATATAAAAAGCCTGACGGTAAACACTACATTGGTGGATTCAAAGAAGCCATTCTTTCTGGATGGAAATGGGGGATCCGGAGAACAGATGCTCTGGTATTCTACCGTTTCCCGGTATTCAGAAAAATTAAGATCTGGAGCAACCATGTCTGCCAATGCATCCAGCACTTCTTATCTTAACTCATCCGGCTATGTAATGGCTATTAGGAATCATAGCCTTTTGGGCCTTGTCCAGTATGCATATTGCGATGGCCCTCATCCTGAACTTGCAGGTTGGATTGGCGAATATACCCGGCTTCCACAGACCCGGATTGAACTCCGGGTAAAAGATCCCGGCAGGCTAAACGGAGTCAGCGCTGACGGACTTTTACTTACTGATAGTCTTTACACTTATCAATTGATTTCTTATCAACCCCGCACAATGGATCAATTGAAAAAGATGATGCGGGAGGATTTGCAGAGATATTTTGATTTGGAATTTAAATGGGAAAAGGTAAAGAAGCAATGCCTGGTACTTACTGCCGAGGATACAACTTTATTAAGCAACAACAACCTGGAAGGAAGACCGACATATGGGTATAATAGAGATAGTGATTTTTATTACATGCGGGATGTACCGGTTAGTAATTTTTTTGGTTACCTCCTCGAATACACCAGTGGTTATTATAAAGCTGACAGCTATCCCCTTATTGATGAAACCGGCTTTAAAGGGGGCCTGGATTTGATCTTTAAAGGAATCACCATTGATAATTTCAAAGAAATCGCGAACGACTACCGGAAACTTGACGCGTTGTTAGCAAAATACAAAATGCATTTTAAGCTTGAAGAACGGGAGGTTAATGTGCTGGTGATTACCGATGCTGCAACGGATAAAAAACTTTAAATATTAATTCAATCAAAATAAAATCAAATGAGAAAGACAATGAAATATGCAAGCATGCTGGTAGCCGTTATAGGTTTTCTTGCTATTAGCTGCAAAAAAGATAAACCTAAGACAGTGCCATCTATAACCACTTCTGCAGTTACTGATATTACTCCAACATCTGCAAAAGGGGGCGGTAAGATCACCAATAATGGTGGTGCTGATATTACAGCAAGGGGTTTAGTATTTAGTAAAACAGTTGCACAGCCTACCATTGCCGATGACAAGACAGTTGAAACTACTTCGGCTGACGAGTTTCAGTCTATGATGAACAACCTCAGCTCCGGAGCTGTTTATCATGTTCGTGCCTATGCCACCAACAGCGTTGGTATTGGCTATGGACAGGTGGTTGATTTTACAACCGGTAATGCCCCGCCAACGGCTACAAATGTGATGATAACAGGAACAGCCGAGGTCAATAAAACACTTACTGTAAGTTACACCTATGCTGATGCGGAAAATAATGCAGAAAGCGGAACCATCATACAATGGTATGTGGCCAACGATGGGGCAGGCGCGGGAGAAACAGCGATTGCAGGAGCCACCTCATTGACTTTTATCATACAGGCAGCGCAACAGGGAAAATATATCCGTGCAGGCATAACACCCAAAGCGGCAACAGGCACAACAACAGGTGCCGAAGTAAAATCCGGTTTTGTAGGAGCCGTGGGAGAAGCCACTACCGTAACATTCACTTATAATGGCCAAACAGTTACTTATGGAATTATAAACAGCGCAGCCACAGGAAGAAAATGGCTTGACAGAAATCTCGGAGCTCCCAATGCTCCATCGGCATATAATGATTATGCAAACTATGGAGATTTATTTCAATGGGGGCGTTTAGCTGACGGGCATCAACTAATCAACCGTACTGGACCAGCTGATGCAAATATGTCTGCTGTGAATGTAGGCACCACTCCATACCCTGGACCATATGACTTATCCTCTACTGATAATCCGGGCCATTCAAAGTTTATTCTGTCTCCTGAATACAACAGTGATTGGCGGGAACCTAAGAATGATAATTTATGGCAGGGAGTGAATGGCATCAATAACCCATGCCCTGCAGGCTGGCGGATTGCGACAGCTACGGAATGGGCAGCAGAGAATCTGGGTAACTTACCATCGGCATATACCAAGCTGAAAATTACACTTACCGGGTTACATGCAGGAGATGATGACGGTATTTACCAGTCAGCTACAAATGGCCTTTACTGGACTTCAACTATAGGAACTACATTTGATTACAGGGCAAAAAGAACAGCTATCACTACGACAGCTACAACGCAAAGCGAAACATTTCGCTCCAATGGCCATGCGTGCCGCTGTATAAAAGATTAAATAGGATTTTTACAAAAGCGGGGTTTAAAAAGAACTCTGCTTTTGTATTTCTATTTCTTTTCTATTTGTGACGTTGACGTTTTGCCAAAAGGAATAAAGGCAGGTTTGAAATAATGAAAGTTTTATGAAACTGGTGAAAGGAGAAAAGAAATGAATGTGATTGTAGTCCACGAGCCTAAAAATTAACCAGCATTAATAAGTCTTGGATCAAAAAGCGAGGCACAGGATGTAGTGAAGAGCAATTTAATAACCACCGGGAGTTTCGCCAGTAAACTTATCTAAAAGATATTGACGGAACCGCTTCCAAAAGTTTTCAGTAATGTCTAATGGGGCAATACAATCATTTTTGATAAACAGTTTAAATTGTTTTAAGCTATTAGAAAGATGACGGTTGCCTTTGCGTTTATTTTGATTTAGATATTCCTCATAATATTCAAGAAAGTTGGTTTTGAACTTATATGAAGGGATATATGTGCTTCCGATCGCTTGTTTCTCTATAATTGCCTGGCTCTTTTTT
>Ga0066652_100000168_pt1 | contig 35874 bp, 26 predicted proteins | sample GraSoiAngelo_101_FD_71413 | JGI IMG/M metagenome (GOLD analysis project Ga0066652, IMG submission 71413) | Grasslands soil microbial communities from the Angelo Coastal Reserve, California, USA - 14_0903_02_30cm | ecosystem: Environmental > Terrestrial > Soil > Grasslands | place: USA... | reverse complement strand
TCTACGCGTCTTCAAGCAACGCCAGAGGTACCGCAGACTGGCCCGCCCTCGCAACTCCCGTTTGGTCAACGGTGGTCGTCAGCCGCCGGTGGTGCCTGCATTCTGCCTTCTGCCTTCTGCATTCCTGTCCCGTGCGCACGATTCTCTTCATGCGAAACCCGTCACGAGCCGCAACACGCGCTCGTATCCTCATCCCTTGATCACCGCAATCGGCCGGAACCGCGCCACTCTCTTCGCGATCCCCGCCTGCGCGACGACGTCGATCACCTGATCGATGTCCTTGTACGCCTCCGGCGCCTCCTCGACCAATCCTTTCGACGATCCCGCCTCGGCCACGATGCCTTGCGCGCGCAGTCGCGCGCGCAGTTCGTCGGCATTGATCTCCTGCCGCGCTTTGGTGCGCGACATCACCCGCCCCGCGCCGTGGCAACTGGAGCCGAAGCTCTGTTGCATCGCTGCTTCGGATCCGACGAGGAGGTACGACGCGGTGCCCATGCTTCCTGGAATCAACACGGGCTGGCCGGGAAACGCTCGCGTCGCGCCTTTGCGATGCACGATGACTTCGCCGACGTCGGGGTAGCGCTCGACTTTCGCCACGTTGTGCGCGACGTCGTAGATGATGTCGATGCGATCGTCTTCGAGCTCGTGCAGCCAGGCGCGGCGGATGCCGGCGGTGATGATCTGCCGGTTCGCGAACGCGAAGTTCGCGGCAGCGGACATCGCCGACAAGTAGTCTCGTCCCTCGGGCGACGCAACCGGCGCGCAGGCGAGCTCGCGGTCGGGCACGACGATGTGGTGCGCGGCCATCGCCTTGGTCATGACGCGCAGCGAGTCGGTGGCGACCTGGTGCCCGAGGCCGCGGGAGCCGGTGTGGATTTGAAAGACGATCCCGCCCTTGAAGATGCCGAAGCGCTCCGCTTCTTCTTCGTCGTAAATGGTCTCGACGCGATCGATCTCGACGAAGTGATTGCCGGAGCCGATGGTTCCGAGCTGATCGTGCCCGCGCTGGCGCGCGCCGGTCGACACGCTTTCGGGATCGGCGCCGTCGAGTCGTCCACCCGATTCGATGTGGCGCAGATCGTCCTCGTTGCCGAATCCCATTTCGACGGCGCGCTTCGCGCCGTCGCGCAGCACGAGGTCGAGATCCTGACCCTTCAGTCTGACGCTGCCGCCCCGGCCGACGCCGGACGGCACTTCGCGAGCGATCGAATGCGTGAGCTCGGGGATCAGCGGCCGCACTTCGCCGAAGGACATTTGCGAGCGCAGCAAACGTACGCCGCAGTTGATGTCGTAGCCGATGCCGCCGGGCGAGATCACGCCGTCCTTCGCATCGATCGCGGCGACGCCGCCGATCGGAAAGCCGTAGCCCTCGTGCACGTCGGGCATCGCGATCGCGTACTTCCGGATGCCGGGAAGCGTCGCGACGTTGACGAGCTGCTCGAGCGAGCGGTCGCGCAGGATCGAGTCGAGCATCGCCTCGCTCGTGTACACGCGCGCCGGCACGCGCATGTCGGCGCGAAACGTGCGCGGGATCTCCCAGAGGTGATCGTGGATTTTCTCGAGATCAGTTTTCCGCATCAGATGGTTCCGAGGAGAGCGGGCGTCCCGCGTCCGCCCCCGGGAGGCGGGCGGGACGCCCGCTCTCCTTAATACAGTTTCTCGCAAAATCGTGTCCGGATGCCGGCGTTCCCGCCGCCCCCGGGAGGCGGACGGGACGCCCGCTCTCCTTAGATGTCGAACACTAGCATCGTCGTCCACTCGTCGCCGGTCTTATGCACTTCGGCTTCGTGGTACGTCACGGCTTTCACGTCTTCGTCGAACGTTGCCGACGCGAATCCGCTCAGCGTCGCTTCGCACGAGGTTGCATCGAGGCGCGTGAAGTGCGCGGCGTCGAACATCTCGTGCGCGACGTGCGCGCGATGGAGGACTTCGTTGAGGAAGTCAACGAGGAGCGACGTCGTGTCGGCGGCTTCGTGCACAACCACGCTGTGCTCGACGCGCGTTTCGCCCGGCTGCGCGTGCATGACGGCAAACATGCCGCGCATCGCGTCGGCGAACAACTCTTGGAGCGACGAGGCGCGGACGCGCAGCCGCACGTCCGCAATGTGATCGATGATCTCGAACACCGTCTACTTCAAGCCGGTGCCGACGGGATATCCGAGGCGGCGCCACGACTCGAAACCGCCGTAGAGAGCTTCGACGTTGGTGAACCCGTTGCGCTTGAGGATGAGCGCCGCACCGGCGCTCGATTCTTCGGCGGGTCACGTACAGTACGTGACGATCGGTTTCCCTTTCGGCAGCGACGACATCTCCGTTTCGATGCTCGCCAGCGGAATGTTCATCGCGCCTTCGATGTGCGCGGTCTGATAGGACGCCGCCGGCCGCACGTCAATGACTGTCACCTGACCGGCCTTCATCTTCTCGCGCAAGTCCTCGACCGCGATGCGCGGGATCGACGCGTTCGATTGTTCCTGCGGAGGCGCGACCGAAACCGGAAGCGGCGTTGTGCCCGTCGCGCTGGTCGACGTCGCGCTGGTCGCGCTCGTCACCGGCGCGGGTGTCGTCATCGTCTCCGTCGTCGCGACCGGCGCGGGCGTTTCCACCGTGCGCGTCAGCGCCCAAACGACCAGCCCCGCCACGACCAAACCGCCGATTGCGAGCAGTGCGAGCGTGGCGCGGGAGGAGGAGGGCGGTGGTGGTGGTTCAGGTTTCTTCGGCATGCGCGGGTGATCCTACACTATTGGATTTGTGGTGACCGCTGCCCTCAGCGGTCACACGCCGCCATGGCGGCGCCAGCGGCGCTTCGCGCCGCCGCGACCGCTGAGGGCAGCGGTCGCCACATAGTCGTCACTCCGTCGCCACATAGTCGTCACTCTCGCGCTACTCGCGACACAGCCTCCACCAATCTCTGCACGTCCTCCTCCGTCGTGTAGCACGCGCATCCGACGCGCAGCAGCGCGTCGACGTTCAATCGCTCGCACACCGTCGCGGCGTAGAAGTCGCCGCTGCTCGCGAACAACGCTTCGTTCGCTAACGCGCGCGCGACGTCGTCGGCGTGTATGCCGTCGATGGTGAAAGAGATCGTGGGCGTTCGCGGGGCGGTGGGCGGCGGGCCGTACAAGCGCACGCGTTTCATCGTCGACAGCGCGTCCCACAACATCCGCGTGAAGCGCGCGCCTGCGGCGTGCGCGCTCCCGAAAAAGTCCGCGAGTTTTTCCCGGCGCGTCGCGCCATTGCCGAACGACGCGAGGAATTCGACGGCGGCCGCTGCGCCGGCGATGCCTTCGTGGTTTTGCGTCCCGGTCTCGACGCGCTCGGGTGCGTAGTCGGGCGCGGGCGCGAGTTTGGGAAACGGGATGGTGTCGAGCAATTCGAATTTGCCCCAGAGGACGCCGATGTGCGGGCCGTAGAACTTGTACGCGGAACACGCGAGGAAGTCGCAGCCGATCTCTTTCACGTCGATGAGCGCGTGCGGCGCGTAGTGGACGGCGTCGACGAAGAAGAGCGCGTTTGCGTCGCGCGCGATCTTGCCGATTCGCTGGAGGTCGTTGATCGTGCCGAGCGAATTGGACGCGGCGCCGGCGGCGATCAGTTTCGTTCGATCGGTGACGAGGGATTCGAGTTGCTCGTAGTCGAGTTGTCCGCTGTCGCAGTTCATGCGCGCGGTGCGGACGACGATGCCGCGGTCGACGGTCAGCGCGCGCCACGCATCGACGTTGGCGTGATGATCGAGCTCGGTGACGATCACTTCGTCGCCTTCGTTCCACATCCGGCCTAACGCGCGGCCGAGGTGGAACGTGAGGGTGGTCATGTTCGCGCCGAAGGCGATCTCGGTTGGCGATCCATTGATGAAATCGGCGACCGTTTCGCGCGCGGACAAAAGGATCGCATCCGTCTCCGCACTCGTCGGATAGTGCCAGTGCGTGTTGGCGTTGTGATGAAAAAGGTAGTCGTTCATCGCGTCCGCAACCTGCCGCGGCGCCTGCGTTCCGCCGGGCGCGTCAAAGTACGCCACGAGCTTGCCGTTGTGCACGCGCGCGAGCGCGGGGAAGTGTTTGCGGATAGCGTCTGTGCTCATTGCGCGCGCATTCTCGCTCAAATGGTTGCGCGGTTGCGCGGTCGCGCGGTTGCTCGGCGTCACTGCTCAACCGCGTAACCGCGCAACCGATTTGCTATCCTCCCGCTCCACATGGCCGAACAGTCTCTCCGGGACGTACGAATCGATAAACGAACGCTCCTCGAAAAAGAGGGAGTCCAGGTCCATCCCGACCGCTTCGAGCGGACGCACACGATCGCCGAAACGATGAAGGCGACGGACGGCACGAAAGTGCGCACGGCGGGCCGCATCGGGCAGCTTCGCAAGTTCGGCAAGCTAACGTTCGCGACGCTGCAGGACCTCGACGGACACATTCAGCTCGCATTGATTCGCGGCGAGACGCCGAACTATGAGCTGTTCGGGAAAGCGGTCGATCGCTGGGATTTTCTCGGCGTCGAAGGCGAGATGTATCACACCGACAAGGGCGAGCTGACGATCCGCGTCCGCGACTGGACGTTTCTCGGCAAGACGCTGCAGCCGCCGCCCAACAAGTACCAGGGCGTCAAGGACACGGAGACGAACTGGCGCAAGCGCTATCTCGATCTCGTCTCGAACGAGGAGACGCGCCAGCGGTTCCGCGTCCGGGTGAACGCTGTGAACGCGATCCGCGATTATCTGAACCGCAACCGCTTCACGGAAGTCGAGACGCCGATCCTCAACACGCAGCAGTCGGGCGCGCTGGCGCGTCCGTTCTTTACGCACCACAACGCGCTCGACCTCGATCTCGTCCTCCGCATCGCGCCGGAGACGTATCTCAAGCGCCTCGTCGTCGGCGGCTACGACCGCGTCTACGAGTTCGCCCGCTGTTTCCGCAACGAAGGCCTCGGCGCATCGTATCTGCAGGAATTCACGATGCTCGAGTACTACGCCGCGTACTGGAACTACGAAGACAACATGACGTTCACGGAAGGCCTGTTGCGTCATGCGATCCAGGAGGCGGTGGGCACGCTGCAGATCGAGCGCGGCGGACGGACCATCGACTTCGCGCAGTCGTGGCCGCGCCTGCGACTGCGCGACGTGATCCTCGAGCACAGCGGCATCGACATCGACGCGCATCACGACGCCGACTCGCTGCGCAAGGCGATCTTCGAGAAGAAAGTCGAGCTCGAACATCCCGACGCCGGACGCGGAAGTCTCATCGATCAGCTTTACAAGCGCACCGCGCGGCTGACGCTGATCCAGCCGACGTTCATCGTCGGACATCCGGTCGATCTCTCCCCGCTCGCGCGCCGCAACGACACGAACCCCGACGCCGTCGATCGCTTCCAGCTCGTCGTCGACACGTGGGAAGTCATCAACGCCTACTCCGAGCTCGTCGACCCGCTCGACCAGCGGCGCCGCTTCGAAGAACAGGCGGAGCTGCGCGCGAAAGGCGACGAAGAAGCGATGCCGGCCGACGAGGACTACCTGACGGCGATGGAGTTCGGCATGCCGCCGATCTCGGGCTGGGGCATGGGCATCGACCGCTTCGTCGCGCTCATCACCGAGGCGCCGAATCTGCGCGATGTGGTTTGGTTTCCGCTGATGCGGCCGGAGGGGGAGGAAGGCGCAGAGGCGCAGAGGCTCACAGGCTCAAAGGAGAACGAGGCAGAGTAATCTTTGAGCCACTGAGCCTTTGAGCCTCTGAGCCTGACGTATGTCCACCCAAGACACCCTGAACGCGTTCCACTCCGAGCTCGCGGCCGCCACGACGCCCGAGCAACTGCAGGAGCTCCGCACCAAGTACCTCGGCAAGAAGAGCTACGTGAAGACGGCGCTGAAGTCGCTCGGCTCGATGCCGGCGGAAGAGCGGCCGGTGTTCGCGAAGGAAGTGAACGACGCGCAGCAGTTGATCGAGCGCGAGCTCGAGCAGGCGACGGAGCGTGTGGCAAGCGGCGCGATTGCGAAGCAGATCGAGAGCGAGTGGCAGGACCTCACGCTGCCGGGCATCGCGCAGGAGCGCGGGTCGATTCATCCGCTGACGCGCGTGCACGAGTCGGCGATGAACGTGATGCGGCGGCTCGGGTTCCGGCTCGAGGAAGGTCCGGAGATCGAGCTGCCGTACTACAACTTCGATGCGCTCAACATCCCGGAGAACCATCCCGCGCGCGACATGCAGGACACGTTTTGGCTCCCGAACAATCACCTCCTGCGCTCGCACACGACGACCGTGCAGGCGCGCGTCCTCGAGAAGCATCCTCCCCTGCCGATCAAAGTCGTCGCGGCGGGACGCGTCTATCGCAACGAAGCGGTCGACGCGACACACCTGGCGCTCTTCCATCAATTCGAAGGGATCTGGGTCGAAGAGGGACTGACGTTCGGTCATCTGAAAGGCACGCTGCTGGAGATCGCGAAGTCGATCTACGGCGAGCATCACGCGTTCCGCTTCAAGCCGAAGTACTACCCGTACACGGAACCGTCGGCCGGGATGGACATGCAATGCACGGTCTGTCTCGGCAAGGACGACGATTGCCCCGGCTGCCGCGGCGCCGGCTGGATCACGATCCTCGGCTCGGGAATGATCCATCCCAAAGTCTTCATCGAGTTCGGCTACGACCACACGAGAGTCAGCGGCATCGCCTTCGGCATCGGCACCTCGCGCATCGCGTCGCAGGCCGCCGGCATTTCCGCGCTGAAGCCGTTGTACGAGCAGGACCTCCGCGTGCATCGCGCGATTCATCGAGGTGGACTGTGAAGTTTCTCCTCGAACATCTGCGCACGTTCACCGACCTTCCCGAGCGTCCGCACGACGCGCGCGAGCTGCTCGACGACGTCGGCATCGAAGTGAAGACCGCCGAGGCGACGCAGTTCGGCACGGTCTTCAACTGCGAGCTGCTCGCAAATCGCGGCGATCACTATTGCTACGAAGGCGTCGCGCGCGAGGCGGCCGGACGCACTGGTCATCCGATGCGCTATCCGCCTGTGAAAGCGCTGCAGGCGGATCGGACGAGCGATCGCGTCCGCATCGAAACGCCGCTCTGTCTCGTCTACACGCTGACGGAGTTGTTTGCGCCTGAGGACAGGCAGGATTGCCTGTCCTCCACCGTGCTCGCGCCGCTGACGGCAGCGGACATTCATTCGATCAACGCGCCGGTCGATGCCTCGAATCTCACGAACTTCGACATCGGGCAGCCGACGCACGCGTTCGACGCCGACAAAGTCGACGGCGCGATCACCGTGCGCCTCTCGCGGAAAGGCGAGAAAGCGTGGCTGCTGTTCACGCCGGGACCGATCGAGATCCCGGAGGGTATGCTGGTCATCGCCGACGAGTCGAAAATTCTCGGCATCGCCGGCGTGATCGGCTGCGCCGACTCCGGCATCACCGACAGCACGACGCGCATCCTCCTCGAAGCCGCATGCTTCGATCCGGTCGCGGTGCGTATCGCGTCGCGCGCGCTGAATCAGGCGACCGACGCGGCCGCGCGCTTCATGCGCGGCGGCGATCCGACGCTGCCGCTCGTCGGCGCGGGACGGGTGGCGAAATTGCTCGAGGATCACTGCGGCTATCGCGTCGGCAATGCGTACGTCGCCGGCGACTGGAAGGACCCGCAGCGCACGATCGAAGTCGACGTCGAGCGGACGAAGCTCTTCATCGGCGCGAGTCTCTCGCACCTGGAGATGGCCGACCGGCTGACGCGATACGGATTCACCGTCGAGCCGGAAGTCAACACGTTGACCGTCACGGTCCCGCCGCGGCGCCTCTGGGACGTGCACTTCGAAGCCGACCTGCAGGAAGAGCTGCTCAAGTCCGTCGGCTACAACAACACGGTCATCGAGCTGCCGCCCGTCGAGATGGGCGCGCTGCCTTCGCATCGCGAGAACGTGATGAAGCAGACGAGCGAGCTGCTGGTCGCCGAGGGCTTCTACGAGATCTTCACGGACAGCTTTTACTCGCCGAAGATGCGCGAGCGCCTCGGCGTCGGCGAAGGCGATCCGCTGTGGGCACACGTCGACGTGCTGAACTCGCAGGAAGGCGACTACGCGATGATGCGCAACAACACGGTTGCGCAGGCGCTCGACGCGCTGGCGACGAACGTCAACAACAAGCTCGCCAACGTGAAGATGTACGAATGGGCGCGCATTTACATGCCGGACCTGAGCGAGCGCGAAATCCTCTGGGCGCTCGCGAACGGACGCGATCGAGGCCCGTTCTGGGGCGACAAAGGGCGTCCCGCCGACTCGATCTATCTCAAAGGCATCCTCGAACAGCTCCGCCTCGAGCTGCGCATCGACCTCGGATTCGGATCGACGGACGGACATCGCCTCGAGCGCTTTTTCCATCCCGGCCGCCGCCTCGGCATCCATCTCGATGGGAAGCTCGTCGGCATCTTCGGCGAGCTCCACCCGACGCTCGTCCAGAACTTCGGCATCAAGCGCCAGCGTCCCGTCTACTTCGAAATCGAGACCGAAGCACTCCTCGCACCGGCGATCCCGCGCGTGTACAGCGAGCCGCCGTCGCGACAGCCGATCGTGCGCAACGTCGCCTACGCGACCCCGCGCGGCATCACGTCCGAGGACGTGCGCAACGCGCTCCTCGAAGCCGCACCGCCGTTCCTGCGCGAGATTCGCGTGACGGATTTGTTCGAGTTGCCTGACGCGCGCGCCATCACGTTCGAGATCGAGTACCTGTCCGAGGAAGCGTTGACGGGAGAGACGATCAACGCCGCGACCGAGGCGATGATCGCCTCGGTGACGAAGAAGTTCGGGGAGAAAGTGACGCAGCGCGTGTAGCGCGACCCCTCACCCGGCGCTTCGCGCCACCCTCTCCCCGCAAGCGGGGCGAGGGGCCACAAACACACGAATACCGAGATTGTCGCCCTTCTCCCCGCTTGCGGGGAGAAGGTGCCCGAAGGGCGGATGAGGGGCGGTAGTTACTCCGCCATGATCCGCTGGATCTCGCGGATCAGCGGCGGCAGGACGTCGCGCGTGACTTCGCCCATCAGGCAGATCTGGATCCAGTTGCGCTCGCGCAGATATCCGCTCGCGTAGCTGAGGAGGAAGCCGGCGCGTTCGAGCGTGCGCGCGGCATCATCCGAGGAGATGCGGTCGGGCAGCTGGATCGTCACGACGTGCGGCGCGACGGTGGCGTGATCGCCGATCAGGTCGAGGCCGGCGGAGCGGAGGCGGTTGCGCAGCCATACGCCGTTGGTCACGATCTCTTCGAAGCGCTCCGGCCAGTCGACGCGCTCGACGGCGACGCGCAGGGCGCGCACGAGATTCGAGGAGTGCGTGTACGGCACGCCGTCGCGCGCGTACATGCCGAGGTCGAGGTAGCGCGGGAGACGATCGCTCGGCGTGATCAGATGGTTGTGGAACACCATCGACAGGCCGGGATATGCGGCCAGTGCTTTTCCGCTCGCGGCGGTCGCGAGCCAGACGCCGGTGAGGTCGAGCGGCACGGCGCCGAACGCGCTCACGCAGTCGAGGCAGAGCTTCGCGTCACGCTCGCGGCAGATTTCCGCCAGCGCGACGACGTCATTCAGAACGCCGGCCGAGGTCTCGCAGGCGACGTTCCAGATCCACTTCGCGTCGACTTCGTCGACGAGGCGCTTGATCGCGTCCATGTCGAACGGCTCGCCCCAGCCGAAGCGGAGCGGCGTGAAGTCGAGCCGCGCGCGCGTCGCCTGATCGATGAGCCGATCGCCGAACTCGCCGTTCGAGATCACGACGCCATGCCCGCCGTGCAGCGAAAGCTGCGCACCGACCGTATCGTTCGAGAGCGTGCCGCTGCCGAGGAGCACCTCGACGTAGCGCATGCCCGCGAGCTGGCAAAGGCCCGCCTTCACCGCGCGCAGGTCTTCGTCGAACTGCGGCGAACGGTGCGACTCCGGCGTCACGTTGAACGCCGCGGCGACGTCGCCGTGAATCGAGACCGGCCCCGGCAGCAGGTTCGCCACTTCTCCGCGCGTCGAGGGCGGCAGCGACGAGATCTCGCGTGCGCGGTTCTGGAACGCTTCCAGCGTCAGATACATCGGCTGGAACGGCGCCTCCTCGGTGCCGACCTGCGGACCGAACGGGACGAATCCGAGGTGCTGGTACAGCTTGAGTTGCCGCACCGTGGCGGAGATCAGCGCGCAGTCGTACTCCTCGGTCATCGCATAGTCCCAAACCGCCGAGATCAGGCCCGGCAGAACGTTTCCGGTGCGATGCTCTTTGGCGATGTTCAGGAGGCGGATCTCGCAGAAGTTGCGGCCGGGCGGCAGGAAATCGTCGAGGTTGGGCAGCTTGGAATCGAGCGAAAACGGCCGCGCGCCGCGGATGGCGATGCTGCCGATCACGCGATCCCCGTCCAGCGCGACGACGTACACGTTCTCGTCGTGAAAACGGTCGATATGCCGCTCTTCGGCGTTCGGCGTGTGTTGCGGGATCTCCTCCACGAACGCTCTGTAATGGAGCGTATGGATCTGATCCAGCTCACGCGGTTCCCGGGCGATCTTGAACTTTAATGAGGGCATGAAGTAATCATAACGGATGAGGCTACCAGTGAAATATTCATCGATTCACGATGACCTGAACCGGCACTCCGTTCCTATGCCTTAGCGTAATCCACGCTCTAGGCTCGATTTTGGTGTTACCCAAAACAATGATACATCGCTCCCGCACCGTTTGGACAACCAGAGGCGCTTCGATCATAGCGAACGCGACACCTAGACATGCGTGCGGTCCGCTTCCGAAAGGGAGATACGCAGGGTTGCGCGGGCCGTTCACAAAGCGCGACGGATCGAACCGCTCGGGATCCGGCCAGAAGTCCCGATGCCGGTGCAGCACGTAAGGACTGATGTAGACGATCGAGTCCGCGGGGATGTCGAATCCGTGGATGACGTCGTCCTCGATCGCGCGCCGCTCGACGATCCAGACCGGCGGATACAAACGCATCGCCTCCTGCACCGCCGCCGTCGTGAAAGCGGACGACAGGCAATCCTGCCTGTCTTCGCGCAGCGATTCGTGATCGTTTGGAGAGGCAGGATTGCCTGTCCTCCACTGTTCGATGAGCGCAAACGTCCACGCGAGCGCGTTCGCCGTCGTCTCGTGACCGGCGAGGAGCAGCGCGATCATCTCGTTGCGCAGTTCGTCGGGAGACAGCGTGCGCAGTGCCGAGAGCAGCGGCGAGTCGCCGCGCGCGAGGATGCGCTCGACGAGCGCGCGAACGTCCGCGCACGCGCGCTCGAAGTCGCGCGGCGGACGTCCCCACCCGAAGACCGACGTCGCGCGCGCGTACGCCTCTTCGAGGATGACGCTCATCAGCCGGTCGAGATCGTCGCCGACGTCGGTGCCGAAAAACGCGCGGCAGGCGATCGTCGACGTGAGCTTCATCATCTCGACAGCGAGGTCGACGTCGCGCCGTGGGCGCCACTGATCGATCATCGCGTTCGTCGCGTCGACGACGATCGATGAGAGCGACGACAGCGCGTCCTTGTTGAACAGCGGCTGCATCAGCAGGCGATGTCGTCGCCATTCGTCGCCGTCGTTCGTGACGAGGCTCTCGCCGGTGACGAGGCGCACGGCCGCGGCGCTGCGCGTCTGGCGGTCGTAGTTGCGGTGATGGAGGCGGAGGACGTGCTCGGCGTGCGACGGATGGCCGAGGAGGTGAACGGTGAGCGCGCCGGCGCCGAGGCGGACGATGTCGCCGTACTCGCGGTGATACGCGAGCAGCGATCCGAGCGGATCGCGGCGCAGCCGGGGCAAATGCGCGATCACGCCGAGGCCGGGGCCGGGTGCGGTCGACATGGACGGGCGTGATTATGATGCGCCGTGTCCATCCGGCGGTTCATGTGGGTCCTCGGTGCGATCGTGTGCGTGTTCGTCATCACGCTCTTTTTTCGGCCGCTCGCGCCGCGGATGCTGATCGTCAATCCGCTGTTCGCGATCGGCTTCGGCGCGCCGCTGGTGCTGGCGATTCTCCTCTTTGCCTGGCTTTTTCTGCTGCGCTTCGGCGTCCTCCAGCCGCTCGTCCTCTGGCCGATGCTCGTGCTTTCGATCGTCTGCGCGCGAAACCTGCATCAGAATGCGCCTGCATGAGCAGTTTTGAAGAACTCGGCCTCCGCCGCGAATTACTCGATACCTTGCTGGCCCTCGGATACGAGGCGCCCACGCCGATCCAGGAGCGCACGATTCCGCGCCTCCTCGCGGGACGCGATCTCATCGGACAGGCGCAGACCGGCACCGGCAAGACCGCGGCGTTCGCGCTGCCGATCCTCGAGAAGGTCGATCCGAAGTTGCGCGACACGCAGGCGCTCGTCCTCACGCCGACGCGCGAGCTGGCGATGCAGGTGGCCGAAGCGATTCATACGTACTCGCAGAAACTCGGGCACGTGTCGGTGCTGCCCGTATACGGCGGCGCGCCGATCGTGCCGCAGCTCAAGCGCCTCGAGCGCGGCGCGGTCATCGTCGTCGGCACACCGGGCCGCATCATCGATCACCTCGATCGCGGCAGCCTCGATCTCTCGAAGTTGCGTGTCGTCGTGCTCGACGAAGCGGACGAGATGCTGAAGATGGGCTTCATCGACGACGTCGAGAAAATCCTGTCCGCTTCGCCGGGCGAGCGCCAAACTGCACTCTTCTCCGCAACGATGCCGGACGAAGTGCTGCGCATCGCCAAGCGCCATCTCCGCAATCCCGAGCGCGTCGAGATCGAGCACAAAGCCATCCACGCGCCGGCGATCGAGCAGCGATTCCTCAACGTTTCCGAAGGTCAGAAGCTCGAAGTCCTCACGAAAATCCTCGAGCTCGAGCCGGCCGAGGCCGTGCTCATTTTTCGCCGGACGAAAACCGGCTCCGCGGAGCTCGCGGAAAAACTCGAAGCGCGCGGATTCGCCGCCGTCGCGATGCACGGCGACATGACCCAGCCGCTGCGCGAGAGCGTGATCCGGCGATTGCGTGCGGGACAGGTCGACATCGTCGTCGCGACCGACGTCGCCGCGCGCGGACTCGACGTCGAGCAGATCGAGCACGTCATCAACTACGACATCCCGTACGACGTCGAAGCCTACGTCCATCGCATCGGCCGCACCGGCCGCGCCGGCCGCAGCGGCGTCGCGACGCTCTTCATCACGCCGCGCGAGCGCAAGATGATGCGCGAGATCGAGCGCTACACCGGCACGCCCATCAAGCCGATGAAAATGCCGACGCGCGCCGACCTCGCGGCGAAGCGCGTGCAGATATTCAAGGAAAACATCCGCAAGACCATTCAGGAAGGCGATCTCGATCTCTACCTCGAGCTCGTCGAACAGCTCGCCGAAGAAGGCCCCTTCGACATCGCCGAAGTCGCCGCAGCAGCAGCGCGCATCGCCAACGGCTCACGCACCCTGGCCGTCGCCGCTGAGCCACCCGCCGCCGCACCTCCGCCGCCGATCGAATCCGACAAAACCATCACCATGATGATGAGCGTCGGCAAACGCGAAGGCATCCGCCCCGCCGACATCGTCGGCTCGATCGCGAACGAAGCCAACATCCCCGGCCGCGACATCGGCCCGATCGAGATCCGCGACGAAGTCACCTACGTCGGCATCCCCGAACGCTACGTCGAAATCGTGACCGAGAAAGTCGGCAAGAAGCGCTTCCGCGGCCGCGCGCTGAATTTGCGAGTCGCGGGGAAAGTGCCGCCGGAACGTCGCGACACGGGCGACAAGTTCAAGCCGCGAGGAGAATTCAAGCCGCGAGGAGAGTTCAAGCCGCGAGAAAAGTACAAGCCGCGCGAAAAGTACGCGCCGCGCGGTGCGAAGCCGCGCAACGACTTCACACCGCGGCATTCGAAGAAGAGAGGGGCTTAGGTCACCAGCTTCGGCCCGCGTTGACGTTCCCAATCGACGACGTGAAGACCGGGTACGCGACGGAACTCGCGAATGTTGTGTGTCACCAGGGTTAGCGCGCGGGCGCGCGCCTGGCCGGCGATCAGTAAGTCGTAAGGTCCGATCGGAGTTCCCTTCGAGTCGAGAAAGGCGCGAATCTCGGCGGCGTGACGCGCGTCTTTCGCCCCAAATTCAACGATTTGGAACCAAGCGGAATCGATGATCGACAGATTGCGGTCTTTCTGACGTCCTAGAAACGCGCCGAAGTACAGCTCATAAGCGACGATCGCTGAGATTCCGATGTCTTCGTTCTCATGTCGACGCATCTGGCGCAGAACCGGCGAGGTCCTGTTGTAGAGGATTGCTGTGATCGCGTTGGTATCCAGCAGATACTTCATCGCCGGAAAAGTTTCTTGACCGCTGGATTGAGCGGCGGGGTTTCGAGCTCCTCATTGATCGCCGTCATGAAATCGGGGTCGTCAGCCAATGACCCTGCGATCTCATCCAGCCAATCCCACGAATCCGGGATCGGATTAAGGATGATCGTGTTCCCCTGTTTGCGGATCTGGACCTCTTTCGCATCCACCCGAAATTCCTTCGGAAGGCGCACCGCTTGCGAGCGTCCCGACCAGAATACCTTCGCTGTTTTTGTCATTCGGCTGCACCTCCGGTGCTATAACAAAAGAGATATAGCACGAAGCGTGCGGGCTATTCCTCCTCCGTCCACCCCACCCCGCGCTTCACCGCAAACCACCGCTCCCGCGCCTTCCAAAACCTGCTCTGCTTCATCGCCGCGATGGTTGCTTCGAGCTCCGCGCGCTGGTGATCGAGCACCGCGTTGCGGTGTTCGAGGTCGCGGATGATCCCGGCGGCCCGCTCCATGTTTTGCTCGATGACGCGCGCGCGTTCTTTGGCGGCGAAGCCGGTGGCACTGTCGATGGTGCCGAGGAAGAGGATGCGCTCGATGTTGGCGCGGGAGAAGGCGGAGACGGTGGCGGTTTGGTAGCGGAAGGAGCGCACCGCGGTGTGCGGGACGACGACCGAAAAGGCGGAGTTGGTGGCGGCGTCCGATTGATGTGCGGCGGCGACGTCGGCGCGCGGGAGGAAGTCGCGCGTGGTCGCGACGACGGAGTCGTCGATGCGCACTTCAACGCGATCGACTTCCTCATCGATCGATGTCGCCCAGCCGGTGAAGCGCACTCCTTCTTCCGTGATCTCGCAACGCTCGATGAAGCCTTTCGGCGTGCGATGAAAGGTTCCGCTGATGGACGACGGTGAGACGACGTACAAATCCTGCCAATCGGACAGCGCCCGCGGCAGTCGCACGCACGCAAAACCCGGATCGATCGATGCGATTTGCTCGCGCACGAACGATTCCGTGACCCACGTCGATCCGTAATCCTCGGCATCGAGGACGCGGCTCTCGCTGTACGTTTTGAAACTGATCCCGTCTTCGACTTTCGCCGGCGCGATCGATTCGTCGTGGACGCTGAAAAGCAGCAGCCCCTCCGGCTCGAGCAACGTGGCGAGTCGGCGCAACCACGGCGTGAATGTCGCCGGCGGAAGATGTGTGAATAGCGATGCGACGAAGATGAGGTCGTACTTCGACGGCGCGGCGAAATCATCGGGCCGCGTCGTCGAGAGAATCGTTCGCACTCCGAATTGGCGCGCCTGGAACGCCATCCCCCCTTCGAGGATGTCCGACACCGTGATCTCGTCCGCCAAATGCTGATGGACGACGAACCGAGTGAGGCGTCCGTAGCCGCTCGCGAAGTCGAGCATGCGCCGCGGGTGCGACGGCCGCCAGGCCGCAATGCGCTTCACGACTTCGAACTGTTCGAGTCCGTTTTGAAAATAGCTCGTGAGTGCGACGTCGCGGTCGCGGTCGAACATCTGCACCGCGAAGTCGAGCATGTCATCGCGCTCGTCGATCGCGCGGTCGAGCTCTTCCCATCGCGGCACCCGCGTGCGCAGCAGCGCCTCGACCATCGGATGCCGTTCTTCGTTCGTGAAGGCCAGTGCCATGAGCGGCGCGCATCTTACAAGGCTCACGGGCTCATGGGCGCATAGGCTCATAGGCGCATAGGCGCATGGGCTCATGGGCTCATGGGCTCATGGGCTCATAGGCTCATAGGCTCATAGAACTGTGAGCCCATGAGCCTCTGCGCCTGTGAGCCTCTGCGCCTGCCCCGTTACCTCACAGGTAAGTGCGGACGCGGACGGCGACCGCCTACAATGCGGCGCGATGAAACGCGCAATCACGCTGCTCGCTCTGCTCGTCACCGTCCATGTGGGTGCCGCTGCCCCCAGCGGCACCGCGACCGCTGAGGGCAGCGGTCGCCACATCGATCGCATCCTCGCCGAGGTGCCGCTGATCGACGGTCATAACGATCTGCCGTGGGAGTATCGCGATCGCGTGAAGAATCATCTCGCGCAGCTCGACATCGGGCAGGATCAGTCGCACCTCGCGAAGCCGCTGCACACCGACATCGCCCGCCTGCGACAAGGCCGCATCGGCGCGCAGTTCTGGTCCGTCTACGTTCCCGTCGAGTTGAAAGGTGCGGACGCGGTCCTCACGACGATGGAACAGATCGACGTGGTCCATCGCCTCGCCGCGACGTACCCCGATGTGTTCGAGCTCGCCTACACGGCCGACGACATCACGCGCATTCACAAGAGCGGCAAGATCGCGTCGTTAATCGGGATGGAGGGCGGCCATTCGATCGACAACTCGCTCGCCGCGCTGCGCGAGTTTTATCGCGCCGGCGCGCGCTATATGACGATCACGCACACCGCCAGCACCGCGTGGGCCGATTCCGAAAGCGGCGCGCCGCTCCACAACGGGCTCACGCCGTTCGGCAAGATCGTGATCGGCGAGATGAATCGCCTCGGCATGCTCGTCGATCTCTCCCACGTCTCGCCGAAAACGATGCAGGACGTCCTCGACGTGTCGCTCGCGCCGGTGATCTTCTCGCACTCTTCGACGCGCGCTCTCGTCGATCATCCGCGCAATGTTCCGGACGATGTGTTGCAGCGACTGAAGGACCTCGACGGCGTGGTGATGGTGAGCTTCGTTCCCAGCTTCGACTCCGACAAGGCACGTCTGCACAGCGCGGATCAATCCGCTGAAGAGGCGCGGTTGAAAGACCTGCTTCGCGGCGATCCGCAAAAGGTGAAGGAGGCGCTCGCGAAGTGGAACGCCGCGAATCCCGGGCCGCGCGCGACGATCGCCGACGTCGCCGATCACATCGAGCACGTGATGAACGTCGCCGGCGTCGATCACGTCGGCATCGGCGGAGACTTCGACGGCATCACGTCGACGCCGGCCGGACTCGAGAGCGTCGCCGACTATCCGAAGCTGTTCGAAGAGCTGATCCGGCGCGGACACAGCGACGACGACTTGAAAAAGCTCGCCGGCCTGAACGTGCTGCGCGTGATGAAGAAAGCGGAAGCGGTGGCGGCGCGCCTGCAGAAAGAGCGGCCGCCGGCGGACGCGCTGATCGGTGAAGTGGACAAGTAACTACCAATCACCGCCCCTCACCCGGCCTTCGGCCACCCTCTCCCCGCAAGCGGGGCGAGGGGCCACTCGGTACAGTCGTTGTTTGTTGCCCCTCTCCCCGCTTGCGGGGAGAGGGTGGCCGAAGGCCGGGTGAGGGGGCGCATTACTGCGGCGTGCGTGCGAGGTGCTACCATCTCCGCACACCCGAAACGAGAGAACGCAATGGCGCTCGTCGCTGCCGAACACGATCCGTCGTCGCGCAGGCGTGTCTTCGCCGTCTACATCCAGCACGGCGTGGGAGGTGCGCTCGTGCTCGTCGCCGCCACGATCCTGCAGCGCGACGAGCCCGCGCGCGTCCTCCGCGCGCTCGGCGATGACGCGAGTCTGCTGATCGCACTCTTCCTCTGCTTCGCGACGATCCTCGCGCTGCTCAAGTTCAAGCTGACCGAGGAGATTTTCGTGTCGCTGGCGGTGACGGCGTACATCTCGATGTTCCCGCTCCTCGGCATGGTGCTGTCGGCGTGGATCGCGGTCATCACCGCCGCGATTCCGCGACTCCTCGGCGTGATCGAAGTCGGTCCCGCGAAACTCGACCGGCGCGACATGAGGTACGAGACCGCGCGCACGTGCTCGCTCCTCGCGACGTACGGCATTCCCGTGATCGTCGCGACGACGCTCTATCAGCTCCTCGGCGGCGCGACGCCACAGCTGACGGCGTCGCCGGCCGCGGCGTGGCGCATCACGCTTTGCGCGGTCGTGCTCGTGGTGATGAACAACCTCGTCGTCACGCGCGTCGAGCTCGCGTACGGCTACTCGATCGCGACGACGCTGAAGACCGCCACCGTCGATCAGTCGATCTACTTCATCACCATCCCGTACGCGATCCTCACCACGTTCGCGTACGGCGCGATCGGCTGGGGCGGCATGATCGCGGCCGCGTTCACGCTCGTCATCGCCAACGCCGTCGCGCGCAATCTCGCGGTGATCCGCGCCGATCGCGAGAACCTCATCCAGCGCCTCACCTCGCTGACGAACATCGGCAAGACGATCTCGCTCAACTGCACGACCGACGAACTGCTGATGAAGGTGTACACCGAGTGCAGCGCCGTCATCGACGCGCCGTTTTTCAGCATCGCGCTGTACGAGTCGTCGCGCAACGAGCTGTCGTTCGAGCTGAGCATCGAGGACGGAAAGCTGCAGCCGAAATCGCGCCTGGCGGTCGGCGGCGGATTGAATTCGTGGGTCTTCCTGCACGCGAGGCCGCTGCTGATCGGCAGCTCGATCGACGAGCGGAAGCTCGGCGTGCAGTCGTACGACGACGGCGTGGCGACGGAGTCGTGGCTCGGCGTGCCGATGGTCGCGCGCGACCACGTGATCGGCACGATCTCGGTGCAGAGCTATGAGAAGCACGTCTTCACGCAGGGCGATCTCGTGCTCCTCACCGCGATCGCGAACCAGGCCGCGGCGGCGATCGAGAACGCGCAGTTGTACAAGGATCTCGAAGGACTCAACGTCGCGCTCGAGCATCGCGTGCACGAGCGGACGAACGAGTTGCGCGAGACGAACTTACGTTTGCTCGCCGCCGACCGCTCGAAGAACCAGTTCCTCGCCAGCATGTCGCACGAGCTGCGCACGCCGCTCAACGCGATCATCGGCTTCTCGTCGATCCTGCAGAACGCGACGCAGGCCGTGCTGCCGGCGCGCATGTACAAGTTCGTCGAGAACATCAAGACGGCCGGCAGTCATCTGCTGGACCTCATCAACGACATCCTCGATCTCGCGAAAATCGAAGCCGGCAAACTGCAGCTCGAGCCGGACCGGTTCAATCTCAGCGACACGGTGGCGACGATCGACCGCGTGATCAAGGGGATGGCCGCGGAGCGCGACGTCAGCATCGTCTCGTACGTCGATCCCGCGATCTCCGACGTGTATCTCGATGAGGGCCGCGTCAAACAAATCCTGCTGAATCTCCTGTCCAACGCCGTGAAGTTCTCGCATCGCGGCGGGTTCGTGCATCTCAGCGTCGCGCTCATCGGCGAGGCGATGTCGCCCCTCGGCATCGAGACGCTGCGCATCGAAGTGTCGGACAGCGGCATCGGCATTCCGGCCGACGAGCTCGCGCGAATCTTCGATGAGTTCTACCAGGTCGCCGAGCGGAGCAAGAAGGGCGGCACGGGCCTCGGGCTTTCTCTCACCAAGAACTTCGTGGAGATGCATCGCGGCACGATCGATGTCCGCTCCGAACAGGACCGCGGCTCGTCCTTCACCATTCACCTGCCGCGCTACTACAGCGCAGGGGCGGTGCAGTTGCCGGTCGTCGCCTCACACATCGCCGAGGTGTAATGCTTGCCTTTGTGGCGACCGCTGCCCTCAGCGGTCGCGCGGCGCGAAAGCGCCGCTGGCGCCGCCATTAGGCGGCGCCGTGACCGCTGAGGGCAGCGGTCACCACAACTCGACGACTACCGTGCTACTGATGCCACCGCCGTGATCAGCGCGTCGACGTCTTCGTTGGTCGTGCTGAATCCCGTCACGATGCGCACCGCGCCTTCGCCGAACGGCGGCCAGTCGAAAAATTGATAGCCGGGCACGGGCGCGGGCAAGCGGACGAAGAGGATGTTCGCTTCGACCGGCTGCAGGAATTCGACGCCGTCGATCGACGAGAGTCCGCGCGCGAGACGGCCCGCAGCGCCGTTCGCGCGGCGTGCGTTGCGCAGCCAGAGATCGTCGGTCAGATATGCCTCGAGCTGCGCGGAGAGAAAGCGCATCTTCGACGGACGATGACCGCCGCGATGCCAATGCGCTTTCATCGCATCGGCGAGCTCGCCGTTGAAGAGAATCACGAGGTCGGCGGTCAGTCCGCCGTTCTTCGTCGCGCCGAGGACGAGGATGTCGGCGCCGGCGCGCCAGGAGAGATCGGCGGGCTTGCAGTTCTGCGCGACGAGCGCATTCGCGAAGCGCGCACCGTCGACGTGCACGCGCTTCATTCCCTCGCACAACGCGCGCATTTCGTCCGGCGAGTAAATCGTCCCCGCCTCGGTCGCATTCGTGATGCTGAGACACGATGCGTCGACAAAGTCTTCGCGATGCAGCTGCCCCTCCGCGCCGGGGATCGGAACCAACTTCGCGCCGCTGAAAAACTCCGCAGCGCCGAGCTCGTCCAGCACGATATGGGCTTGGTTGTGACACAGGACCGTGTCGCCCGCCGATGCGAGCGTCGCGATCGCGAGCGCGTTTCCGGCCGTGCCGGTGATCACCGGAAAGACGTCGAGGTCCGTTTCGAAGATCTCACGGCAGCGATCGCGAACGCGCGCCGTGATCTCGTCGTCGCCGTACGAAGTCATCGTGCCGCGGTTCGCGCGCGCGATCGCTTCGACGATCTCCGGCGACGCGCCGAGGACGTTGTCCGAACGGAAGTCGTTCATTGCATTCGCTCCGAGGGCGGCTGCGCTGTTGGCCGCTTCGCGGATGGCCCCACCACCCGCATCGCCATCCGCCATCTGCCATCCGCCATCAGCGCATCGCCATCCGCCATCCGCCATCAGCGCAGCCGCGCACAGCGCAGCGCGACCGCGAGCGTATCATCGCCCTGAATGCCGCCCCTTCCCCTGACTCCGTTGCTCGGACGCGAGCGGGAGCTCGAGGAGACTTCGCGCCTTCTCGAAACGACGCGCCTGCTCACGATCACCGGCGCGGGCGGCAGCGGCAAGACGCGGCTCGCGCTGGAGCTGTCGCATCGTCTCGGCGATCGCTTCGACGGTCGCGTGTATTGGGTCGATCTGCAATCGATCGCCGAGCCGGCACTCGTCGAAGAACAGATCCTCGACGCGCTCTCGATTCGCGACGCGCCGGCGATGGGCGCGATGCAGTTGATCGTCGATCAGTTACGCGGCGACAAAGCGCTGCTCGTCTTCGACAACTGCGAGCACGTCATCCACGCGGCCGCGGTCGCGGCGGAAGCGATCCTGCGCGGGTGTTCGCGCGCGACGATTCTCACGACGACGCGCGAGGCGCTCGGAATTGCGGGCGAGCAGACGTGGCTCGTGCCGCCGTTGTCGGTGCAGGACGCAACGCAGCTGTTCGTTGAGCGCGCGCGCGCAGTCGCTCCGTCGTTCGCGATCGACGCGCAGAACGCCGATGCCGTCGCGCGCATCTGCACGCGCCTCGACGGCATCCCGCTCGCGATCGAGCTCGCCGCCGCGCGCGTGAAAGTGCTCACCGTCGAACAGATTCTCGAGCGATTGTCGGACGCCTTCCGCTTGCTGTCCTCGGGATCGCGCACACTGCCGCGCCACCGCACGATTCGCGAGACGATCGACTGGAGCTATCGCCTCCTCTCGCCCGACGAACAAGAGTTGCTGCGATTGCTCGCCGTCTTCGCCGGTACGTTCACGCTCGAAGCCGCCGAAGCGGTGTGCGGTTGCGACGACGTGCTCACGCATCTCTCCGCGCTTGTCGACAAATCGCTCGTGCTGTTCGACACGCGCTATCGATTGCTGGAGACGGTCCGCCAATTCGCGGCGGAGAAGCTTGCGCAATCCGGCGAGCTCGATGCGATGCGCGAGCGCCACGCGCGCTACTTCCTCGAAATGGTGGAAGCGGCGGAGCCGCGCATCTTCGCCGGCACGATCGATGCGCCGACACTCGCGCGCATCGATGAAGAGATCGGGAACGTGCGCGCGGCGTTCGATTGGGCGGAAGAGGACACGTCGCGCGCGGAAGTCGAGCTGCGGCTGTTGTACGCGCTGCACTGGTACTGGTTCGCGCGCGGACACTTTCACGAGGCGCGGCGGCACGCCGAGGAGGCGTTGAAGCGCGCGCAACACGTCGACCCGGTGATTCACGCGCGAGCGCAGATCGCGTTCGGCGACATCGCGGTGTGGCAGGCGGACTGGAACGCGATCCGCGCGCCGCTCGAAGAAGCGGTGTCAACGTTGCGGGGCACGAGCGATCTCTCCGTGCTTTCCGTTGCGCTGACGCTCCTCGGCACCGCGTACGCGTTCGCGGACAAAGACGATTACCTGGCCGCGAAAACGCTGGCCGAGGCGAAGGAGATGGGAAAGCGGCACGGCCGCGGACTCGGGCTGGCGTGCTACTGGTCCGGGGTCGCGGCGCAGCTCCGCGGCGACTGGAGTGTCGCGCGCGCGGAGCTCGAACAGTGCCGCGCGATCGGCGAGCAGCGCGGCGTTCCTCCGGCAATCGCCCACGCGAACACGGTCCTCGGCTTCGTCGCGCTGCACGAGAGGAAGCGCGACGAAGCGATCGACTGCTTTCGCCGCGCGCTCGACATTCACGCGCGGGTGGATGATCGCTGGGGACTGACGCAGGTGATCGAAGGAGTCGGCCTGCTGCTGCTCGAAGACGGCGCAGCGGAAATCGGCACGCGCCTCCTCGCGGCGGCATCCGCGGCGTGGCTGAATCTCGGTGCGCGTCCCGGCCGCGATGTGGAGTTCGAGCGGCAGAAAGACGCCCGCATCCGCCGCGCCCTCGGCGACGATCGCCTGCGCATCATTTTCGCCTCCGGCGCGGCGATGCCTTACGAAGCGATGGTCGCGCTCGCACGCGAGCAGCTCGAACACCTCGCCGCGACACCCGCGCCGTCGCGGCTGCGCGTGCACGCGCTCGGCTCGATCGAGATCGAGCGCGACGGAGAAGCGATCGAAGGCGAGCGCCGCACGCGCGAGCTGCTGCTGTACCTTCTCACGCAGAACAAAGGCGCGACAAAGGAACAGATCGGCGCTGCGCTGTGGCCCGGCGTCGACGCGTCGCGCGTCCGCAACAACTTCCACGTCACGCTACATCGGCTGCGAAAAATGTTAGGCGGCGCGGAATGGATCTCGATCGAGAACGAGACCTATCGCATCGATCGGAAGAACGTCGACTTCGACGTCGAGACGTTCGTCGCCGAGGCGCGCGCGGCGATCCGCAGCGGCAACGCGGCGCACCTCACGCGCGCGGCAGCGATCTATCGCGGCGACTTCATGGAGAGCACGTCCGGCGAAGGATGGTACGAAGACGTCCGCGACCGCCTGCGCGAGCTGTACGGCGAAGTGCTCGCCGCGCTCGCGCGCGTCAGCAGCGATCCGGTTGACGCACTCGAGCGCCTCTTCGCGCTCAATCCCACGAACGAGGAAAACGCGCGCAACCTCATGAAAGCGCTGGAGAAACAGGGCGAGCGCGGGCGAGCGCAGCGAGTGTACAAGCGGCTCACGAGCGCGCTCGCGGCGATTGGGGAAGAGCCGGCGTTGTAGTGGAGCGGCGCCCGCCCTCGGGCGCCGGAAAAGCTCGGCGGCCGAGGGCGGCCGCCGCTCCACTTCACCCGGATGTAAGCGGTTTCAGTAAGCACCCCGTAAGCACTCCTCCGTACCTTGCCTCATATGAGTACCTGCAAACGATCAAGCCGATTCGCAACGAAATGCCTGACCCGGTGATTCTCGCGCCACCGGCCAGTTAAGGAGTGAATGGAACCCGTCATCCTGAGCCGCGAAGACGGCGAAGGATCTCGAAATACGCAACTGTTACGCATCTTGAGATCCTTCGCTCACGCTCAGGATGACGGATTGAACTCACGGAGCTCTCTCTCATGTCACGCTTTCTATTTGCCCCGATGCCATTCACCGGGCACGTCAACCCAGGACTTCCGATCGCGCGCGAGCTGGTCGCGCGCGGTCACGACGTCCGGTGGTATTCCACTCCCCGCTTTCGGCGCGCGATCGAGGACATCGGCGCGCGCTACGTTCCCTTCTATTACGCGATGCCGCTCGACGAGGAGCGACTGGACGAGATGTTTCTCCGTCGTCCGAAGTCGGGCGGCATCGCACAGCTCCGGTGGGACATCAAGAACATCTTCGTCGACTTCTGGCCGGGCGCGCTGCGCGACCTCGCCAACGAGATCGAGCGCGAGCCGGCAGACGTCGTGGTCGGCGACAGCGCGGCGGCGGCACCCGAGGCGCTGCATGCGCGGTACGACATCGCGTGGGCAGTGTATGGAATCAGCGTACTGACGATGTCCTCGCGCGACACCGCGCCGTTCGGTCTCGCCATGATGCCGGACACCACGCCGATGGGACGCCTGCGCAATCGCGTCCTCACCAAACTCGTCGACCGCGTGATCTTCGGCGCGGCAAACAAACACAACGCCACGCTGCGTCGGCGCTTGAATCTGCCGCCGCTCGGCAAGAGCATCATGGACTTCACCCGCGACGCCGATCTCTATCTGCAGGGCAGCGTCGCCGCGTTCGAATATCCGCGCACCGACATGCCGGCGAACGTGCAGTTCATCGGCGCGCCGATGCCGCAGGTGCCGGAGAACTGGACGCCGCCGGTATGGTGGAGCGAGCTCGATCGCCACCGCGTCGTTCTCGTCACGCAGGGCACGATCAACAACGACTACGACCAACTGATCCGTCCGGCGATCCGCGCGCTCTCCGATCAGGGCGTGCTCGTCATCGTCACGACCGGCAGCAAGCCGCCGTCGGCGATCGGCATCGATCCGCTGCCGTGCAACGTCATCGCCGAGCGCTTCGTCCCGTACGCCGCGCTCATGCCGAAAGTCGACCTGCTCGTCACCAACGGCGGCTACGGCTCGATCCAGATGGCGCTCGCGCAAGGCGTGCCTGTGGTCGCCATCGGCAAGACGGAAGAGAAACCCGAGATCGCGAATCGCGTCGAATGGTCAGGAGTGGGCGTCGGAGTGAAGGCGCTCGTTCCGACGGAGACGCAAATCCGCGATGCGGTGCAGCGCGTATTGAATGATGTGACGTACAAAGCGCGGGCGAACGCGATGCGCTACGAGATGGCCGACGTCGACGCGGCAGTACGCGGCGCCGAGCTGCTCGAGCGGCTCGCCGGAACCGAATCCGCCGCCTGCGAATGTTGCGCATAAAGGAAAGAAACCATGGACCCGATTGGAATCATCGCCGCGTTTCTCTTGATCTTCGTCGCCGTTACGAAGGATCCTGAGCAGTAATGACGAATCAGGAGCTCGAACATCCCAATCCCGAATCAATTCTGCAGCTCGGACTCGGATTCTGGGCGTCGAAGACGCTCCTCTCCGCGATCGAGCTCGGCGTCTTCACGCAGCTCGCGACTGGGCCGCTGAACGGAGACGCGCTCGCGGAGAAGCTCGCGCTGCATCCGCGCGCCGCCCGAGATTTCTTCGATGCGCTGGTCGCCCTCGGCATGCTGCAGAAGAACGGCCACGGCTACGAGAACACGCCGTCGACGAACGTCTTTCTCGATCGAAACAAGCCGAGCTACGTCGGCGGTCTGTTCGAGATGGCGAACGCGCGGCTCTACGGATTCTGGGGCTCGCTCACCGAGGCGCTGCGAACCGGACAGCCGCAGAACGAAGCGAAGACCGGCGGACCGAAGCTGTTCGACGCGATCTACAGCGATCCCGCGAAACTGCAGGGGTTTTTGAAGGCGATGACCGGCGTGTCGATGGGATCCGCAATGGCCATCGCCGCGAAATTTCCGTGGAGCGAGTACAAGACCTTCATCGACCTCGGCTGCGCGGAAGGATGCGTGCCGGTTGCGGTCGCGCGCCAGCATCCGCACCTCACCGGCGGCGGCTTCGACCTTCCCGTCGTCAAGCCGCACTTCGAAAATTACGTCGCCGCGAACGGCTTGAGCGATCGCGTGAAATTCACCGCCGGCGATTTCTTCAACGACGAATTGCCGTCGGCCGACGTATTGATCTTCGGCCACATCCTGCACGACTGGGATCTCGAGGAGAAGAAGAGACTCCTCGAGAAAGCCTATCGCGCGCTGCCGGAAGGCGGAGCGGTCATCGTCTACGAAGCGATCATCGACGACGACCGCTCGAAGAACGCCTTCGGCCTGCTCATGAGCCTCAACATGCTCATCGAGACCCCCGGCGGCTTCGACTACACCGGCAGCGACTGCATGCAGTGGATGCGCGAGGTTGGTTTCCGCGAGACGCGCGTGGAGCACCTGGTGGGGCCGGACTCGATGGTGGTGGGGGTTAAGTAGTTTCCCTATGTGGCGACCGCTGCCCTCAGCGGTCGCGGCGGCGCGAAGCGCCGCTGGCGCCGCCACAGGCGGCGCTGTGACCGCTGAGGGCAGCGGTCACCACAACCTTCGAGGCTACGCGGTCACCACCGGCTGCAACGCCCCCTCCTCCAGCCACCGCATCACCAGCCGACGGATGCGATACGCATCCGTCGCGACTTGCGGTTCCCAATCGCTCACGCGCGTGCCGCCCGAGGCCTTCACCCACACTTCGCGGATCACCGCGGGATCGTTTTCCTCGGGGTCGGGAGTCGGTTTCACCGATGTCGGCTGCAGCGCGAGATCGTCGGGGACGAGGATGACGGCCTGTCGCAATTCGTCGTGGCGGCGGATGCCTTCGAACAGCAATCCCATGATGTCGAGCGGCTCGCTCTTCGTCTTCACGTTGAGCGGCGGCTGCGGGACGAACGCGAACCCGCCGGTGACCGGGCGCTCGAGCAACTGATACATCGCGTCGATGCCGCGCAGATGCCCGGTCTGCGCGTCGACGAACTTGCCGTTGAGAAAGAGCAGCTTCCCGGACGTCTGTCCCTGCTTGTTGGAGAGCGTCACGATGCCGGTCGCCTGCGTCTCCGCGAGCGACTGCATCAGCGACGGCAGCGCGAAAAATTCAAGGTCGCCTGTCAGCGTCGCTGCTTGCGCTTCGCGACCCTTCGCCTTCCCGAGCGACGCGAGGTTCGCGAGTGCCGCTGCGGCCGCGCGTCCGACGTCGTGGTCGCCGAATTTCTCGACGATCTCCGCGAACAGTTTCTCCACGACTTCCGATCGCGTGCTCGACAGCGCTTCGATCAACCGCAGCGGCTGCTGTCGCGTGGCGATCAATTTGCCGAAGACTTTCGTCGGCAGATCCTCACGGATCGTCTTCACCAGCACGTTCACGGTCTCGGTGTCGAACGAGAGGTCGTGCTGCGACAGCGACGCGAGACGCGCGCGCGTGTCGCCGAGGAGCGGGTTCGGCTTCATGCCGTGGCGCGCGATCGCGAGGAGCGCGTTCGGCGTCGCGATGCGCGCCAGCGCCGCCACGATGCGGTCGACGACTTTCCCCATCTCGTCCATCGGATAGAGCGAAGTGTCCTTGCGCACGAGCAGCGCCTCGAACTCCGCGAGCCGCGTGACCAGCACCTTCACCGCGCCCTCGGCTTTGATGTAGCCGAGCGGCAGGATCGCTTCCTTGATGACGTAGATGTTCTGCCCGCGCGCGGTCGCGCGTCCGAGGAGATCGAGCTCCTTGTCGATGTCCTCGTCGGTCTCGCGCGTGATGCGGTGCAGGAGGTAAATGAGATTGCGGAGGTAGTACGTGTCGACTTCGTCGGGCGGACGCGCGAGCTCGACCTCCAGCTCCGCGAGCGAGGACATGCGGCCGGCGTGTCCGTACGCTTCCAGCAGTCCGAGGAGTGCGCGGCGGCGCTCGGGACGCACCTCGCCGCGGAGCTCCTGCAGGAGACTCTGGCGCGTGAGCGTCGGAAAAAATCCGAGCGCGTTGCGCAGCAGCACGTGCTTGGTCTTGTTCTCCGCGTACTTGCGCAACTGCTCGGAGCTGATCGACTCGACGGCGTCGCTGCGCACGCGATCGACGACCGTCGGATCGAGTTTTTTCTCCGCGATCACGAGGTCGGCCAGCTCCAGCATCGCCACCGCAGCGGGCAAGGATCCTCCGTTGAACTGCGCGATCGCCTCGGCCATCAATTCGCGGAATCGCTTCGCCGCGCCGATCACGCTCGGCGTGAGCTGGATGATGCGATGCATCGCCTCGATCGGCGCGGAGCGCCGCGGCAGCGCGATCTCCCACTTCGGCACACCGTCCGCGAGGACTTTGAACAGCTTGTCCGGATCCGACTCGCCGGTGTACGGCTGCAGCGTGCGGATGTACTCCTCGAGCTCCTGCTCGGACGTGGAGCTCGCGGCAGCCATCGCCACGAGTTGCGATGCGTTCGGATCGACTGTGAATTGCTGCGGGGATGACGGCGTGGCCGATCCGGAGACCGCGGACGCGACGCGCTCCGACAATCGCTCGATCACCAGCGACAAGCGCCGCGCGGTGCGCGCGACGTCGCCCGTGACCTCGGTGGGCGCCGATTGTTTGACGACGTTGGCCGATTCAAGGCGCGTGAGATGCACGCCCACCGTGGCGGAGCCGATCTCGCGCGAGTCGCGCAGCGTAAGGAGGTTCGTCCGCAGCAGCTCGCGCTCCTCGGCGGGACACGCTTCGAGTGCCAGCGGGATCACGGACGTGAGATACGCGTCGGCGACTTCGCGGTCGATCAACTTCAGCGCGCCGACGAGATGCACCTTGCGCAGCGCATGGAAGAGGAAGTCGCTCATCGACGCCGTCTGCATGCGCCCCTGCTCGAGCGCCCAGCTGCGCACCTCGCGGATCAACACCTGCGGGGGCTGCGTCATCAGCGCGGCGACCGCTTCACTGGCGGTGAGCGGCGGTATTTGATCGAGCAGGTAACGCTGCAGGTCAAAGAGCGCCCACTGCAGTTCTTCCGGGTTGGTATCCAACGCCCGTTACTCCTCCCGCGCAGAACGTTTCATTGTACGCTGAGGCTTCGCATGCGCTTGCCCGCCCTCGCCGCCTGCATGCTTGTGGCGACCGCCGCCCTCGGCGGTCACGGTGCCGCTGAGGGCAGCGGCACCCACAACGGCTTCCCGCTCGTGGAGACGTTCGGCGCGAAACTGCACCAGGGCGGCACGCAGGTGTTCGGCGCGGCGCAGGACGCGAACGGCGTGCTGCGATTCGGCGCGCTGCGCGGTGTGATGAGCTACGACGGCGCGTGGTGGCGGACGACCGCGCTGCCGAACGACTCGGCGGTGTTTGCGGTGGCGACGCGCAGCGGTCCGGAGATCGCCATCGGCGCGGGCGACGAGCTGGGATGGATGGCACCCGATGCTTCCGGCGAATTGAAATACCACTCGCTCGTCGCGCAATTGCCCGCGGACGCGCGGGACGTCGGCGACGTGCGCGGCGTCTGCGCGACGCCGAGCGCGTTCGTGTTCGTCGCGGAGCGCGAGGTCGTCGCCTGGAGCGGCGGCGCGCCGCGCGTCGTCGCACAACTCCCCGCGTCATCGATCGCGCGCCGCTGCTTCAACGTCGGGCGCATGGTCTACATCACCGGCAGCGAAGGATTGCATCGACTCGATCCCGCATCGATGACCGTCACGCGCGCGGGATTCGACGGAAAGACGATCGATCTCGTCGTGCCGTTCGACGACACGCGCGCGATCGTCGCCGTGCGCGGCGAAGGATTGCCGCTCTCCGACGGAACGCCGTTTGCGCCGGACGCAAATCAATGGCTCGGCACGAGACTCGTGACCGCGGGCTGCCGATTGCGCGACGGACGCTTCGTCATCGGCACGCGGCAGGACGGCGTGCTGCTGCTCGCGCAAAATGGCGCGGTCGAACAGCGGCTCGATGACGCCGCCGGCTTGCCGATGGCCGTGCTCGCGCACGCGTTCGAAGACCGCGAAGGCTCGCTCTGGCTCGCGTATCACGGGCCGATCGTGCGCGTCGATCTCGCGACGCCGGTTTCGCTGATCGATACGCGCAGCGGCTTGCGCGGATTCGTCAATGCGATCAGTCGCGATCGGGGACGATTGTGGATCGCCACGTCGTACGGACTCTATGTCAGCGACGGATCGCTTCCCGTCCGCCTCGTCGACGGAGTCCCCGCAACGGCGTGGTGCACGCTGCCGCTCGATGATGATGCGCGAACGACGAGTCGTGGAGCGGCGGCCGCTTCGGCCGCCGGCCGGCCGCGAGAACCGGCGCCCGAAGCGGGCGCCGCTCCACCAGAATCGCTGCTCGTCGGCACGAGCAGCGGCGCGTATTTCGTCGACGCGAATCTGCACGCGCGCGCAATCGCAGGCACGGAAGACCTCGTCGTCTACGAAGTCTTCCAGCCGAAGAGCGATCCGTCGATTGTCTGGCTCAGCCTGCGAAAAGGAATGGGACTGCTGCGCCGCACGAACGACGGCTGGCGCTACGACGGCATCATCGCCGGAACGCCGCCGCACGCACGGTCGATCGTCGAGGATGTTGTCGGCGACAAGGGCGCGCTCTGGATCGGATCGACGTTCGACGGCGTGGTGCGGATGGAGTTCAAAGACGGCGTCGCGCACACGCAGTCGATCCGCGGCGGAATCGAAGCGCACGTCATGAAGGTCGGCACTCGCATCCTCGCCTCCCTCGGCGACGAAGGCATCTTCCTCCTCGGCCCGCGCAATCAACTGATCCGTGACGCGCATCTCTCCGCAATCGCGGGCAACGCCTACCACCTGGCCGAAGACGCGCGCGGCGATCTCTGGTTCAACACCGCGCCGCCGCGCGTGCTCCCGCGCGGCAAACGCGAAGCCGTGCCGCTCGTCGCCATCGATCCGGCGAAGATCATCGTCATGAGCGCGGACGAAGACGGAGTGTGGTTCGGCAGTGACCAGGGCGTGTACCGCTTTACCACCAGCGGCGCATTGCCCGCGACGCCGCAGCCCGCGCCGCTCATCGCGCGCGTCGCCCTCGCGAACGGCGCACGCGTCACCGCGCCGCTCGCGCATTCGTTCGGACGCCTGCGCATCGAATTCGCGCCGGCGTCGTATCGTCCCGGCGTCACCTATCAATATCGACTCGATCCCGTCGACGCATCATGGAGCGCGTGGGCGCGCGAGCCGTTCGCCGACTTCACCTCGCCCGGTCCCGGCGACTACACGTTCCGCGTCCGCGCGCGCAGTTCGTGGGGCAGCGTCAGCGACGAAGCCAGTGCCGTCTTCACCGTCCTGCCGCCGTGGTATCGCACACGATGGGCGATGCTGCTGTGGATCGTCGTCGCCGCGCTGCTCATCTACGCGATCGTGCGCAACCGAACGACTGCGTTGCGACGCCAGGCCGCAAAACTGCGCGAGCTCGTCGACGAGCGCACCGACGAACTGCGCCAGGCGAACGCGCAACTCGAACGACTCTCACTCCTCGACGAGCTCACCGGAATCGCGAACCGGCGCTACTTCCAGCGCGCGCTGACCGAGGACTGGCAGCTGGCGATGGACGAAGGAAAAATGATCGCGCTCGTGCTGCTCGACCTCGATCACTTCAAACACCTCAACGACGAGCGCGGCCACCTCGAAGGCGACGCCGCGCTGGTGAAAGTCGGCCGCTTCCTCTCCCGCATCATCCGCCGAAGCAGCGGCGACATGCCCTCCCGCATCACCAACATCGTCGCCAGAATCGGCGGCGAAGAATTCGCCGTGATCCTCTCCAACGCCACCATCGCCGAAGCCATGACCACCGCGGAGATCCTCCGCTCCGGCATCGAGTCCCTCAACATCGGCGTGACCGTCAGTTGCGGCGTCGCCGCCACCCTCCCCACCACCCGCGACGGCGCCAACACCCTCGTCGACCGCGCCGACCACGCGCTCTACGCCGCAAAAGCGGCGGGACGGAATTGCGTGCGCGCGGATGACGACAAAGTCCGGAACGCTGCCGTCCTCGGCGGCTGATCCGGCGGCGTCCCCGCCGCCGGGCGGCGTGGCAGCTTGTGGTTGGAGTCAGGCCGCGGCGGGAACGGCGAGGCGCTGCCACGCGTTGCGAGCTTGAATCTCCTCGTCGAGGCGTGTCAATGAGATGGTTGCGCTTTTGTGCACGGCAATAAAGCTTCTGAGCTGCTCGGAAGTGGCGATGTAGACCGCTGGTGGAGCGCTCGGTTCTATAGAATCTGAATACCATACGAACGCGACAAAGTGATTCGCACGGGCACTGAAATCCTCCACGCGCCACTCCATGGGTCCCGTGAGCGTCTTGATATCTACTGTTAAGGCGCTGCCGGACTCGAGAACGACAGTGATGTCGACATTGTCGGTCTGCGAGAATGTAAGCGTCGCATCAGCTCCGAGGCGATGGAGTACGGACAGAATGTAGAACTTCGCTGCGAGTTCCAAATGCTTCGCGCGTCTGATGCGCCGCGGCCCCTTGGACGGACCAACGACAATAGGTTCGCCCCACGCGGATGGATCGTTCACATCCGCGACGACAAGTTCATTCATTTGCTCGTCTGTAAGTTCCGTTTGCTTGGTCATAGAGGCCATCCGTTTAACACACGCATCTGACGTACACCAAAAACGTGAACGATCAAGAGTAACGCCCTGCCGCCATCAGTGCGCCCTGCAAGCTGATAACGATTGGGACCATGCGCCTTCTTGTTCGGTTGCGCTACGAAACCATTAAAGATTACCTCTTCAGCTTCCCAGTCGGAAATGCTATGCGACGCAAGTTTCGCAGCGTCGTACTCGATTTCCCATTCGGACGCTTCAAAGTGCTGCCAGTAAACCACTTGCGCGATTCTAACGCGAGATCGGCTTACGGGTCTATCCAACTTCGATCGTTCAAGAGCGAGGTCACTGTTGCCGCCCTCATCCGTGTTAGCTCTTGCGACGAGCGTGCTGTGAGCTCGGTGCGAGAGGGCGGCGGTGCGTAAAGTCAGGGCCGCGACGAGCATCCGCCGGGAGAGCGTGATGTGCAGTTGTGCGCTCGTCTACTGCGCGCGGTGGGTCGTTGTGAAGGGACGAGCAGAACTGCACATGGGCGCACGCTTTGCTGATCGCGGCCCGCAGAATCACGATTCAACCAGTTGCGAGGCGCGAGCGTGCCAATCAACCCCTTCATCGTAAACCTGAAGAACGCGGAGCGCTGTGGCCACCGCCGGTCTAACAGCTTCAACCTAACGAGAACGGCGTGGGCGGGGGACTCATCGACGACCTGAAGGGCGTGAACGGCTTCGTGGCACAGGCGAGCCCGATGGAGCCGAAGAACAAACCGGACGATGCGCCCAAGGAGCAGTACGCGAACCTGAAGGCGCAATGCACTTACATGCTGGCCGCGCTCGTGAACAAGCACGGCATGGCGATCGACTTGACCGCCGTGGAACTTCCACCCGACGTGACCGTTTCGCAGTTCAAACAAATGCTAATCGAGGATCTGGAGCAGATGAAGCGGAAGGACGCCGACAAGGACGGGAAGCTGAAGATCGTGCCGAAGGACGAGGTGAAGGAGCGTCTCGGCCGTTCGCCTGACTTCGGCGATGACCTCATGATGCGGATGTTCTTCGAGCTAAAGCCCGTCAGCTCGGGCGCGATGCCGCCGCCGACCACGGGGCTCGTGAAGCCGTTCTATCCGGATTTGCGGGTATAGACTGGTACACTCGTCCGATTGATGTTCGTAGCCTTCGTTGATGTCCTTGGTTTCGCAGCGGCGACGACTGCTCTCTCTGAAGACGAAGAGCTCCGGTTGTGGGACGCTTTCCGGATGGTTCGGTTTGACCCGCAGATACGTCGCGAAGGACGACCCACTAACGTTCTTATCAACACTTATCTGACCTTCCGAGAAGTTGTTTCGGAACTTCGTCAAAAGCTGAGCCTACGTGATCGCAATGGTTCCCTCCAAACCATACTCTTTTCGGATGCCATTTATTTGGCATCGCCGGACATTCAAGATGTTGTTGGCGGCGCTTCCATGATTGTAGGTGGATTGCTCAGCCGGGGGGTTCCCGCCCGAGCTGGTATTGCCATGGGCGAGTTCATAACTTTGAACTGGACGACAAATTCTGATGGCATTGCTAAAGGCACACATTTCGATGCCCAATTTCTGGGTACTGGCGTCGTTAACTCATACTATGCAGAATCTAAGGGTGCCCGAGGCATCCGGGTCATCGTTCATCCGAGCGCTTCTTCCGCCATCCAAGAAGTTTTTCCCGACTCCCTTTTGTGGCTTGACGATGAAGGTAACCCTGACGGCCGTTACGAGGTGAACTATCCCTATTTTACCTTCTGGCCTCCAATGCCTCTCCGCGGTCGCGACAAAATCGTTCATAAAGTCTATGGGGACTACAAGCGGAACCTCCGCTCTCTCCGCGCTGCAGCGCCTGCCTCTCTTCAACCGCGATATGATCTTAGTCTTGTAGCACTGCGTCGAATGTACGCTCAAAGCAAGGAGTCGATGGCACCGACTTACCCTTTCCCTTACCGTTTTCCTTTCCCTTACCCTAATTCCGAAGCAGATGCGCGTTACTTTGCCGCCCCCCGAGGGGGCACGCGAAAGAGAAGAACGCGCAAGTGAAGTAGCTGCGCCTGACTCGTGCTGCCGTGTCCTGGGCAGATCGGGTAAACCTGTCGGCTAGCGGTGTTTCTCTCGAATTTCCTCGACCCAATCTTCTTCCGCACGCCATCTTCTGTAATGAGCACGAGAAAAATACCGAACAGAAATCCCACACCAAGGCCAATCAAAGCACTCTGCCACGTTCGAATTTCCCAGTGTTGATCCTCGTAGCTGCTAAACCTCCGAGATTGATAATTCCGGTTACGGTTCCGACAAGGCTCGACGACACCATTGCTCCGGCCAGCAGCTTTGCCCAGCTCGCGATTCTCTGATGCGCAAACCCGGCACCCACCAGCAGCGCAAAAACTGCCCACCCAACTCCTCGACACAGTACCGCTAGTCCTCCGGCGGCGCCGCCAACCTTGACCTCTCCCGTTGCCATCCTGAGCGCAGCGAAGGATCTCAAGCTACGTATTTTGAGATCTTTCGCCGTCTTCGCGGCGCAAGATGACGGGTGTGACTGAACTTGGCGAATGAGTACTAAGCTGGCGCGGTACATCTTCATTGAAGAGCACGCGCCTCACGCGATCTGTGCCAGCGAAGCCCGACCGGCCTCCTAGAGAAAGGTAACGGCCTGTTCGCGAGTAACACTAGGAAAATTGTCGAGAAACACATCTAAGCTGTCCCCGCCTTCGATGTAGTCCAGAAGTGTGCGCACCGGCACTCTCGTACCAACGAACACGGGGTCGCCGCTGTGAATGTTGGGGTCGGAATGGATGATCGAATTGAGCTTTGACATGGAATGCCTATCCGGGTCGAAGAGAATACGACAGTAACACGTCGGTCGCTGAACGTCGGTGCTGGGTTCGGCCTTGGAATTGCTGAACACCCATTCGTGTACACTTCGCTAGGTGAAGCGCCAAGAACTCGAGCGACGGTTGACGACGTGCGGCTGGCGCTTCTTGCGACACGGCGGCAAACATGACGTTTGGACGGATGGGCAGCGGGAGGAGCCAATTCCACGCCATCGGGAGATCAATGAGCAACTTGCGCGTGCCATTCTCCGGCGCGCCTGCGCGGAGGCATGATGAGATTCGAAGGGAAAGTTTTTCGTGACGGGCGGTTTTGGCTGGCCGAAATACCGTTGCTCGATGGGATGACCCAGGGCCGCACACGCAAGGAAGCGCTGGAGATGATCGGGGATTGGCTCGAGACCATGGTGAATCGCGATGGTTTTCGCGCGCGCGTTCACCCTCGTGGTATGCGCGAGTTTGAAGTTTCGGGCAGCCACGCCGGCGCGATGATCGCTCTGCTGCTACGTAGACGGCGCGAGGCGAGCGGCGCCTCTTTGAGGGATGTCGCATCGAGACTGGGAGCCTCGTCTCGAAATGCCTACGCCCGGTAC
>Ga0066652_100000167_pt1 | contig 35893 bp, 34 predicted proteins | sample GraSoiAngelo_101_FD_71413 | JGI IMG/M metagenome (GOLD analysis project Ga0066652, IMG submission 71413) | Grasslands soil microbial communities from the Angelo Coastal Reserve, California, USA - 14_0903_02_30cm | ecosystem: Environmental > Terrestrial > Soil > Grasslands | place: USA... | reverse complement strand
GCTCCTCGCGCTCCATAGGGAGCCCAGCCGCGCGCCAGTCCTTCTTGCCCGCGACGTACTCCCGAACGTTGGTGTAACCCTGCGCCGCCAGGGCACGGGCGGCGTACGCGCTCGTGGGTCAGTGCTCGTCCCAACAGTACACGACGATGTCGGCGCTTTTTTCCGGAACCTGCCGCTCGACGGTGCCGACGATGTCGTTCGGCGGCACGTGTCGCGCGCCGGGAAGATGGTGCTTGCGGAAATAAGGCTCCGGAAGCACCTCGAAAAGAAAAAACACATCGCGCCGCTCGATTCTGGCGCGCAGCTCATCACGCGAGATCGAAGCGCCGTGCGTCGTCACGCGGTTGGCATATCGTCGGTTCCGGCCACTGCCCCGATGCTGCTGTCGCCGTCTCTGTGATCCGGGAGACGACCACGCGCGTCGGAGTCGCCGGTCGTGTTGCGCAAACGGCGGCCGAGCTCTCCTGCGCGTTCGCCCGCGACCCGTCCGAAACGGACAGCCTTGTCGCGCGCCAGCGCACGACGCCGGCTGCCTTGCGCGGGATCGAGGATGTACATCACCGCGGCGCCGATCGCGGCACCCAGCAACAGCGTGCCAAGGGACGGCCCGCGTCGCTCACCGTTCAGCTCGTCCTGTGTGGCAGCGGCATCCAGGTGCTCGACCACTTCTTCCACGCCATGGAAGCCGGAGATCGAGATATGGCTGACGGGGTCGGCTACGAGGTCCAGATCGTTCGACGAGCGCTCCATACTCCATCCTCATGCGGTTGCTCCCGAAGTTTTGCAAGCGGGGTGCCTTGCGGCGCGACCGGCGACGGTCATCGTGCTCGCAGGCGCCGGCGTGCCGTCGTACATTTCGCCCATGGCGACTCGGAATCTCGAGCTCGTGCGCGGCGCCGCCGCACCCGTCGCGCAGCACGCGCCGGGTGACCAGCTCGAGCGAAATCCCGGCACGGCTCTCGACCTGGACGTGGTGCGGGCCATCCGGGTGAATCGCAGCGCGGTCGAGCGACGCGCGGCGACGATCCCGACGCGGCGCACCGTGAAAAAGGAGTGGCAGGCGGCGTGGCTGCTTCGCGCCGTCACGCTGATGGATCTCACCACGCTCTCGGGCGACGATACGCCGGGAAATGTGCGCCGTCTCTGCGCGAAGGCACGCCGTCCGCTGCGCGACGATCTCGCGGAGTCCCTCGGCGTCTCGGATCTGGGCATCACGGTCGGCGCGGTGTGCGTGTATCACGCGCTCGTGCCCACAGCGGTGCAGGCGCTCCAGGGATCGGACATCCCCGTCGCCGCGGTCTCCACCGGCTTTCCCGCGGGACTGAGCCCGTTCGAGCAGAGGCTGGCGGAGATCCACGCGTCCGTCGCGGCCGGCGCGCGCGAGATCGACATCGTGATCACTCGGGCGCACGTGCTCACCGGAAACTGGCAGGCGCTGTACGACGAGGTGAAGGCGTTCCGCGCCGCGTGTGGCGACGCGCATCTCAAGGCCATCCTCGCTACCGGGGAGCTCGCGACACTCAACAATGTTGCGCGCGCGAGCATGGTGGCGATGCAGGCGGGCGCGGACTTCATCAAGACGTCGACGGGCAAGGAAGGCGTGAACGCCACGATGCCATTCGCGCTGGTGATGGCTCGCATGATCCGCGAGTACTTCGAGCGCACTGGCTTCGCGGTGGGGTTCAAGCCGGCCGGCGGCATCCGCGCCGCGAAGAATTCGCTCGAGTATCTGTATCTCATGAAGGAGGAGCTTGGCGACCGCTGGCTGCGGCCGGATCTCTTCCGGTTCGGCGCGAGCGCTCTGCTCACCGACATCGAGCGGCAGCTCGAACATTTCGTGACGGGCAGGTATGCGGCCGCATATCGACAGCCGATGCCATAGGTCATCCTGAGGCCTTCGCCGACGTCCCCGGACCAGAGCGATCCGCTTTGCCGCTCAGGGTGAACTCCGCGAAGGAACCTACGTGATTCATAGCAGATCCTTCGGTCGCGTTGCGACCTCAGGATGACAGAGGAACCCATGGCCACAGTCGCCGAGATCTTCAAATCGATGGAGTATGGTCCCGCGCCCGAGGCGGATCAGCAGGCGCGACACTGGCTCGGCAAATACGAGAAGGTCTTCGGGCACTTCATCAACGGCGAGTGGACCGAGCCGGGAAAGACGTTCGACGTCATCAATCCCGCCACGCGTGAGCAGCTCGCCCGCGTCACGCTTGGCACGAAGGACGACGTCAATGCCGCGGTGGCCGCCGCCCGCGCCGTGCTGCCCGCGTGGCAGGGGCTGGATGGTCACGCGCGCGCGCGGCATCTGTACGCGCTCGCGCGCGGAGTGCAGAAACACGCCCGCCTGTTCGCCGTGCTGGAAAGCATGGACAACGGCAAGTCGATCCGTGAGACGCGTGACATCGACATCCCGCTCGTCGCTCGCCACTTCTATCACCACGCAGGGTGGGCGCAGCTGCTGGAGTCGGAGTTCCCCGGCTACAAGGGCGTGGGAGTCGTGGGACAGATCATTCCGTGGAACTTCCCGCTGCTCATGCTGGCGTGGAAGGTCGCCCCAGCGCTCGCGGCCGGGTGCACCATCGTGCTCAAGCCCGCAGAGTTCACGCCGCTCACCGCGCTGCTGTTCTGCGAAGTCGCGCGCGAGGCCGGCCTGCCACCCGGTGTGCTCAACATCATCACCGGAGAAGGCAGCACCGGAGCAGCGCTCGTCGACCATCCGGACGTGGACAAGATCGCGTTCACCGGATCCACGGAAGTCGGCCGCATCATCCGCAAGGCGACCGCGGGCTCCGGGAAGAAGCTGTCGCTCGAGCTGGGCGGGAAGAGTCCGTTCGTCGTGTACGACGACGCGGATCTCGACAGCGTCGTCGAGGGAGTGGTCGACGCCATCTGGTTCAATCAGGGGCAGGTCTGCTGCGCGGGGTCGAGGCTGCTCGTGCAGGAAGGGATCGCCGACCGGCTCGTCGACAAGCTCCGGGCGCGCATGGAGAAGCTTCGGATCGGGTCTCCACTCGACAAGGGTGTCGACATGGGCGCGATCGTGGCGCCCGTTCAGCTCGAGCGCATCCGCACGCTCGTGGATGCGGGGCGCGAGGAAGGGGCAACAATGTGGCAGCCATCGTGGGCGTGTCCCACGGACGGCTACTTCTATCCGCCGACGTTGTTCACCGACGTCACGCCGTCGAGCATGATCGCGCAGGTCGAGATCTTCGGCCCCGTCCTCGTCTCGATGACGTTCCGCACGCCGGAAGAATCCGTTCATCTGGCGAACAACACGCCGTACGGGCTCGCCGCAAGCGTGTGGACGGAGAACATCAACCTGGCGCTCGACATCGCGCCGAAGCTCAAGAGCGGTGTCGTGTGGATCAACTCCACCAACCTCTTCGACGCGTCGGCGGGATTCGGCGGCTATCGCGAAAGTGGCTTCGGCCGCGAAGGCGGTCGTGAGGGGATGTGGGAGTACCTCAAACGCGCGAAGCACTCCACTGAACGGGGCGCGAAGGCCGTTACGCGCAGCACCGGCTCCCGCAAGAAGCTCGACGTGCCGCTGACGGAGAGCGCCGAGCAGCGTGCCGCCGGCATGCTGCCGCCGATCGATCGCACGCCGAAGCTGTTCATCGGCGGAAAGCAGTCGCGTCCGGACCAGGGGTACACGCGTCGCATCGTGGGCCCGGACGGCGCTCAGGCCGGCGAAGTGCCCGATGGCAACCGCAAGGATGTGCGCAACGCCGTCGAGGCGGCGCATGCCGCCTGGACGTCGTGGAGCAAGGCCACCGGACATCTGCGCGCGCAGATCCTGTACTACATCGCCGAGAACCTGTCGGTGCGCAGCGACGAATTCGCGTCACGCCTGTCGGCAATGGACGGGCGGGCGCGGCGCGAGGCGACGCGCGAGGTCGACGCCAGCATCCGGCGGTTGTTCACCTACGCCGCGTGGGCGGACAAATGGGATGGCGCAGTCCACAACGTGCCGATCCGTGGCGTCGCGCTCGCGATGCACGAGTCCATCGGTGTCATCGGGATCGGCGCGCCCGAGGAATTCCCGCTCCTCGGATTCGTATCCACCGTCGCGCCGGCCATCGCGGTGGGTAACACCGTCGTGGCCATCCCATCACAGACGTATCCGCTCGCCGCCACGGACCTGTACAGCGTGCTCGAGACCTCGGACGTCCCCGCGGGCGTCGTGAATGTCATCACGGGGGAGAAGAACGCACTGATGAAGGTGCTCGCCGAGCACGACGACGTTGAAGGCGTGTGGCACTTCGGCGATCGGGACGGCGTGAAAGCCGTGGAGCTGGCGTCCGCGACGAACATGAAGCGCACATGGGCCAGCTGGCAATTCCGCGACTTCCTGGATCCAGACGATGGCGAGGGGCGCGAGTACCTGCGTGAAGCGACGCAGGTGAAGAACATCTGGATTCCGTACGGCGAATGAGGCGCTAGAAACCCGCAACTCCTGCCTCGAGCAGCATGCCGCCCATCTCCAGCGCGTTCGTGGTTCCATAGTTCCCATAGCAGTTATTGAAAACCAGGTGCACCTCCTCGGCCTGTTCGCTGATGCTGCTGATGGTGGGAACCCACTCGGCGAGCTGTTTCTCGTCGTACAGGTAGCGGAACCGCTGGCTCACATGCGTCACTTTCGCCTCCCACGTGTCGGTGTTCCGGCCGTGGAACCGCACGACCGCAAGCGACGGCGACGTGACTTCTGGCACCACGGGCACTGACGACTGGAATCCCGGCGGCGAGTCCACGATCACGTAGGGACTGCACGTGCGCCGAAGCAACGCGAGCGTGCGCGGGCGCGTCCGATCGTCGAACCAGTCCCGGTTGCGCAGCTCGATCGCCCCGCGCCAGCCGCCGTCGGCGAGTCGGCGCTGTGCGTCCTCGATCAGCGCGGCGTTCGCGCGCGAAGGTCCGACCCACTTCGGATATTGGAGAAGGATGGCGCCGAGGCGTCCGGCGTCCCGCAGCGGCCGCAGCGCGTCGAGAAACATGGACCAGACGGCGTCCTTCAGCTCGGCGGGAAGCTCGGTCGCGTAAACCCGGGCTTTCTTCGCAGCGTCCGCCGGAAGCGCGTCGCGAATCTCCCTGGGCAGACGCGTGACCTCCGACGGCTGGCCGGTCATGAGCGCGTGCGCCTTCACGTCGAAGGTGAAGTCCCCGGGTGTTCGATCGACCCAGAGCTCCGCCATGCGCCGAGCGGGGATGGCGTAATACGTGGAGTCCACCTCGACGAGCGGAAAACGCGTCGTGTAGTAGCGCAGCCGGTCCTCGGCAGAACGCGCATTCCCGGGGTAAAAGACTCCGGCGGCCGTCATCGACGGGTCGGTCCAGCTGGCGACTCCGATGAGGATCCGAGCGCCGCTCCGCGCGCGCAGGGGCTCCAACGCCTCGCGTGGAACCGCCGCGGAACGCGCGAGCCCGATGGGGGTCCCTGGATCGTGGAGAGCGTCGATCACCCCAGGAACAATACCGACCGCCGATGGTAGGACCGAACAGGGAATCACCAGGAGACCCCATGGCCACATACACCTTTTCGCTCAGCAATTCCGAGAGTGCGCGGCAGGCTGGCGTGATTCAAAGCGCCAACTTCGACGAAGCTCTCCGTTTGGTTGGCGAGCGCATTCAGGTGAGCCAGGGTGACACGCTGCAGATCGGGGTGCGGGGCTTTCCACCCGCGTGTTACCAGTGCGTCGAGTCGTTGCTCGACGGCACGGTGTTCTGGCAGCCGGCGCGACTCGCGGCCTGACGCAGTACCAAAAGAAGAACGCCGGGAGCAATCCCGGCGTTCTTCTTTTGTTGTCGTTCCGAGCGCAGCGCCCCGCCCTGAGCGCAGCGAAGGGGGGAATCCGCAGGTGCAGAACCGAAGGACTCGGGATGACGATCAGTTCGCCTTTCGCAGCTCCAGCCGGCCGCTACCTGTCGACATGCGAATGAGCTGGCCGCCGCCAGTGCCGATCGTCCCGCGCACATGATGCGGGTTGAGCCGGCCGATCACGCGAATCTCGAAGTCGGAGCGGAACTCGCCGTTGCCCGTGTTGGCGTCCACCTCGCCATTGAACGCGCCGGGTAGTGCCACGGTGATGCTGCCGTTGCCCGTGTTGAACTGCATGTCGGACGTGCTTGAGAGCGCCTTCATGGTGACGTCGATCTCACCGTTACCCGTATTGGCTTCCACCGGCCCTGTCGACGTGGTGACATACACGCGGCCGTTTCCCGTGTTGGCATGCACGGGCCCGGTAGCTCCCGAGATCTCGACCTCACCGTTCCCGGTGTTCGCGCTGACGCGGCCGGCAGTGAGCGTGATGCGAACGTCTCCGTTGCCCGACGAGATGTCGACGTCATTGCTCGCGCGGTCGACGCGGACGTCGCCATTGCCGGTGCTCGCGCGCAGCTTCACGCCTTTGGGCAGCGTGACCGTGACCCGCGAGGACGGCGGCCCGCCATCCCAGTCGTCGCTCCAGCCCCCGCGCTCCCGCTCGCACGCGCTGCGACCGCGCCACACGCCGCAGAGCGTCACGCCGTTGGCGTCGTTCTGCACCTCGAACGACAGCTCGGTGCTTCGGCGGCTGCGGCGCTCGGCGCTGAACTCCACCTTGTTGCCGGTGCCCTCCCGCACGTCGATCGGTCCGTTGAAATGCCGGATTCCGACGGTGCCGCCCGAAGCGACCACCCCGGACCAGGTGAACAGGTTGGCGCTCGTCTCCTGACCGACCGCGCGGCCGGAGACGACCGCGACGAGCGCGGCAGGAACGAGGAGGTGAAGCAAGCGTCGCATGGAAAGGCCCTTCGCAGAAGAAGTTCTGCGCTTGAGACAGCCGGTGGGGGGCGAAGGTTTGAGCGGGGTCTGCCGGCACCCGACCACGCTGAAAATCTGCTGTGACGCCGTGTGCCGATGCGAGAGTCTATACCGCGCAGGGGATTCTACTGTCTGCGGCGGATGCCGGCGCGTGGCGCGACTTGGGAAGGAGTGGCTGCCCCCCGGCATACCGCTGTCAGACACTGGCTGGAACTGCGGGAAGAGCTGGCCTTTCCCTATCGAGCCCCTCCCGGACTTCCAGACTGTTCCAGATCGAGGAGCGCTTCCTTCCGCTCCAGCCCCCACCGGTACCCACCGACCGATCCGTCCTCGCGCACGACACGATGGCACGGGATGACGAGCGCGACCGGGTTCGTGGCGCACGCCCGCGCAACGGCGCGAACCGCCTTTGCATTTCCGATGCGTTTCGCCACGTCGGTGTACGACAGCGTCGTTCCCCGCGGTATGCGCTGCAGCTCCTTCCACACACGCCACTGGAATGCTGTCCCGCGCGCGTCGAGCGGGATGTCATGTGCGTCGCCGCGCTCCACACCCTCCACGATGGCGGTGATCCACTCGTGGATGACGGCACCGGCCGAACGGATCTCCGCCTCCGGGAACTCGGCGCGGAACTCGCGCTCGAGCGCGTGATCGTCCGCGCCGATCTTCACGCTGCACACGCCGCGCTCGGTATACGCTGCGAGCAAGCGACCGAGCGGCGAGTCGACGATGCTGAACTGAATGCGCTCCCCCGCCGCGCCTTTCCGGAGCGTCGCCGGCGTCATCCCCATCTGACTGGATCGCTCGTAGACCCTGCTGCTCGACCCAAATCCCGCTTCATACGTTGCACGGCTCACGGTATCTCCTTTCCGTAGACGGACGCTCAGGACATGCCTGCGCTGCGCATCCTGGTATTCGCGTGGCGACACCCCGAGCGCGCGCTTGAACGCACGCTGCAGGTGGAATGCGCTGACGCCCACTTCCTTTGCGAGTGCCTTGAGTGTCACGCGCTCCTCGCGATGGCGACCGAGGTACTCGGCAGCGCGCGCGACGGCTCGTTCGATCGCGGGCTGCGCGTTGCTCGCCGGCTTGCAGCGTTTGCAGGCGCGATACCCCGCGCGTTCCGCCTCGGTGATCGAGGCGAAAAACTCGACGCGCGACCGCGTCGGACGCCGGGACGAGCAGGAAGGGCGACAGAAAATGTGCGTCGAGCTCACCCCGTAGACGAACCGTCCGTCGAAGTTCCGATCGCGCTGCTGCACCGCGCGCCATGCGGTGGTCGTGTCTGGAATCGTCGAGCGCATGGACTGAAACTACTGGCGGGACGACGGGCGGCTATCCGAACCTTGCGGTCAAAATCGCCGACTAGACGTTCTTGATCTCGCCGATCAGCGCCGTGAGGGACGCCTTGGCGTCGCCGAACAACATGCTCGTCTTGGAATCGTAGAACAGCTCATTCTCGATTCCGGCAAAGCCGGCGGCCATGCTGCGCTTGAGCACGATGATCGTGCGCGCCTTGTCAGCATCCAGGATAGGCATGCCGTAGATGGGGGACGCCTTGTCCGTCCGTGCCGCGGGATTCACGACGTCGTTCGCGCCGATCACCATCGCGACGTCCGCGCGCTCGAATTCGCCGTTGACCTCGTCCATGTCGTAGAGCTTGTCGTACGGGATGTTCGCCTCGGCGAGCAGGACGTTCATGTGGCCCGGCATGCGTCCCGCGACGGGATGGATGGCGTACTTCACCTCACCGCCGCGCTTCTCGATCAGCTCCGCGAGCTCGCGCACCTGGTGCTGCGCCTGCGCGACGGCCATGCCGTAGCCGGGAATGATGATGACCAGCTGCGCGTACGCGAGCTGGATCGCTACGTCCTCGACGCTGATCGACCGCACCTGCAGGTCGCCGGCCTTTTTCGTCGAGCCGGCGGCCTCCGAGCCGAATGCCCCGAACAACACGTTCGCGAACGAGCGGTTCATCGCCTTGCTCATCAGCAGCGACAGGATGAGGCCGGACGCTCCGTCGAGCGCCCCCGCGATGATGAGCACCTCGTTGCCGATCGCGAAGCCAGTCGCACAGGCGGCGAGACCGGAATACGAGTTCAGCAGCGCGACGACGACCGGCATATCCGCGCCCCCAATGGGCATCACGAACATCGCGCCGAACAGGAACGCCGTTCCAATCATCACGTAGAACACGAGCGACGACTCGGGCTGCATGATGAGGAAGGCGAACAGGCCGAGCGTGAACGCGAACACGGCGCCGTTCACGAGGTTCTGACCGCGATAGGTGACGGGTCTGGAGGTGATCAACTCCTGGAGCTTACCGGCCGCGATCAGCGTTCCAGCCACGGTGATGGAGCCGAGCAGCACTTCAAATCCGAGCGCGGCGGCCTTGGCGTGCGTCAGCCCTTCACCCGCAACGGACGTCCCGTATTCCGCGACACCGACGAGCGTCGCCGCGAGCGCGCTGAAGGTGAGTGACAGCGCAATCCGCTGCGGCATCGCCGTCATGGGCACCCACATGCCGAGTGGGTATCCGACGACGGCGCCGATGGCCATGCCGAGCACGATCCACTTGTAGTCGAGGATCTGGTGGTTCACGAGCGTGCCCGCGATGGCGAGCACCATGCCGACCGCGGCCTGCTGCATGCCGCGCCGCGCCTTGTCGGGCCGCGTCAGGCTGCGCAGTCCGAGGATGAAGAGAACGGACGCGCCGATGTAGGCGATCTGGGTGAACGTCTCGCGCATCAGGTGACCGGGTCGGTGGCCCGACGACCGACGGTCTTCCGACGGTCGCCGTCGCTTCCCGCGCCGGACGTGCGCTGGAACATGCGGAGCATGCGGTCCACGATGAGAAAGCCGCCAACGATATTCGTCGTCGCGCACACCACGGCGATGAAGCCGAGTATCGTGGCGAGGCGACTGTGCTGCGCGCCCGCCATGATGATGGAGCCCACGAGCGAAATGCCCGAGATGGCGTTCGTGGCCGCCATGAGCGGCGTATGCAGCAACGGCGGCACGCGGGAGATCACCATGAAGCCGGTGAAGGCGGCCAGCACGAAGATGTACAGTTCGAGGATCATCATCTCAGCACTCTTCCGTCGTGCGTCACGAGCATCGCACCCGTGATCTCGTCGTTCGGATCGATGGTCAGCGCCCCTTCCTTCGTGATCATGTGCTGCAGCAGCGTGAAGATGTTCTTCGCGAACATCTGACTGGCGTGATACGGCACGGTGCTGGGAAGATCGAGGGTACCGATGATGGTCACGCCGCCGGCACGCACCGTCTCGCCAGGCCTGGTCAGCTCGCAGTTGCCGCCGGTCTCCGCGGCGAGGTCCACGATGACGGAGCCCTCGCGCATCGTGCGCAGCGTCTCCGCGCTGATCAGCTTCGGCGCCGGCTTGCCCGGAATGTTCGCGGTGGTGATGACGAGATCCACGTCCTTGATGTGGCCGGCGATCACGCGAAGCGTGCTGGCGCGCTCGTCCTCCGTCTGCGCGCGCGCATATCCGCCGGCCGTCTCCGCGGAAGTGCTCACGGCTTCCCCGCCGATCGCCTTCGCGCCGAGGCTCTCGATCTGCTCGCGCGCGGCGGGCCGGATGTCGAAGGCGCTGACGACGGCGCCGAGGCGACGCGCGGTTGCTATGGCCTGGAGTCCGGAAACGCCCGCACCGATGATGAACGCGCGTGCAGGCTGGATGTTTCCGGCGGCCGTCGTGAGCATCGGGAGAAACTTTCCGAGCGCCGCCGCACCGAGCAGCACCGCCTTGTAGCCCGCGACCGTGGACTGCGAGGACAGCACGTCCATGCTCTGCGCGCGCGTGATGCGCGGCACGAGCTCGAGCGCCAGCGCGTCGACCTTCCGCTCCGCCAGTCGCTGCGCAAGCGCCAGGTGCTGCCCGGGCTTGAGCAGGGAAACGAGCGCGCTGCCCGCGTCCATCAGCCCGACTTCGCCCTCCGTCGGAGGCTGCACCTTGAGCACCACGGCGGACCCGCCGGCCGTGGCAGCCGCATCGTCCGCGATGCGCGCGCCGACCGCGGTGTACGCAGCATCGGGGAATCCCGCGCGATCCCCCGCTCCGCGTTGTACCACGACCTCCACCTTCGATTTAACCAATCGCGCGACGGTATCCGGCGTCAGCGCCACGCGATTCTCCCGCGCGGCCGACTCTTTCAGTACAGCGACTTGCATCAAGTTGTGATCGAGGGAATCGACGAGGCGGCCGAAGGCGCAGCGGAGTCGGCGTTGATTGTATGCGCGCGCATACGGGCTTTCAACGTCAGCAGGCGGCGGATGGCGGCGATGCCGGCGATCGGCCCCATGGCGAGCAGGGGAAACGCCCAGGCCCAGCCCGCGGCGCGTACGAGCGGCGGGACGAGCTGAATGCTGACGGTCGTCAGCAGAAACCCGATGGACGTCTGGAGCATCAGTGCAGTGCCGACAGCATGCGGCGGGACGCTCTCGGTGATCAGCACGCTGAACTGCGCGGAATCGGCGATCACGAAAAACCCCCACGCGAGGGCGATCGGAGCGACCAGCAGCCATCCGCGTCCGAACGTCGCCCCGATCAGCAGCGCGCACACTCCGCTGATCGCCATCGCGATGATAACGAGTCGCTCGCGACCCAGGCGGTCGGCCACGAGCCCTCCCCACAGACATCCGAATCCACCGATTGCGATGGTACCGAACGCGAGCAGGTATGTGAGCCGCTCCTCCACCGGCAGCAGTGTCGCGGATCCCGCGTGTCGTGCCGCGCTCGCGGCGAGAAAGGCCGGGATCCAGGTCCAATAGCTGTAGAGCTCGAACATGTGGCCGAGATATCCACCGGTCGCGAGCCGCCACTGTGGTGAGCGCGCCACCGTGCTCACCAGCGACCACGAGAATGGACGCGGCGGGAACGGATAGGGGCCTTCCCGGTAACCGAGCCACACGAGCGCTGCCGCCATGGCCGCGCTGACCGATCCCGAGATCACGATCGCATCGACGCCGGCCGTGGGAAACGCGTGCACCAGGTATGGCGTCGCTTTCCCGACGGTGAGCGCACCGACGATCGTGCCGACGGCGAGCCCGCGCCGCGCGCGAAACCAGGTCGCGATCATCTTCATCGCCGGCGGGTACACACCGGCCAGACAGAAACCGCAGGCGAACCGTGTCACTACGGCGATGAAGAAGCCGTCGGCTGCGAGCAAGGCGAGGTTCGCGGCGGCTCCGAGCACCGCGGCCACCGAGAACAGCGTTCGCGACGGAATGATGTCCGCGAGATTGAGGATCGCCACGACTCCCGTGCCCGCGACGAACCCCAGCTGCACGGCCGTGGTGAGCCATCCCACCTGGGCGCCGGACAGGTTCCAGAGCGATCGGAGCTGAGGCGCGACGGCATTGCCCGCGAACCACAGCGACATGCCGAGGAGCTCTGCCAGCGCGAGCAGCGCGAGCATGCGCCAGCGATCGGGATGCACGTCACCGGTGGTGTCGCCCGGATTCGGCGCAACTTCGCGCATCACTTCGGTGTCCAACGACGTATCATCCTTGTCCTCTCCGCATACCTACGCACATGCATCGAACGTCTTTGCACACCCTTTCGCGCGCCGCCGCTCTGATCGCGGCGTTCACCGCTCCCGCCGCCGCTCAGCGTGCCACGTTACCGCTGAAGTTTGATCCGAGACCCACCACCGCCGCCATCACCCCCGCGGACCTGATGACTCGGCTCTACATCTTCGCGGACGATTCGATGATGGGGCGCCAGGCGGGCACCGTCTATCACGATAAAGGAACGAGCTACATCGCGCGCGAGCTCGCACGGATCGGCGTGCAACCCGCTGGAGAGAACGGCGGCTACTTCCAGCAGATCCCGCTCGTGAGCCGCGCGCTGGCGAATGGGACGACGGTCACCGTGGACGGCCGCGCGTTCGCCGCCGGCGGCGATTTTCTCACTCGCGACAATGGCCCCACCGCTCGCACGATGCAGAACGCGGCCGCCATCTACGGCGGCGTGTGGGGAGGAGGCGAGAACACGATGCTGCCCGCGGACCAGGCGTCGGGTAAAGTCGTCGTAATCACCGTGCCGCGCGGCTGGCAGGCGAATCGCGGCGCGCTCACGCAACGCTACCTCGGCGCCGCAGGCGTCGCGGTGGTCTCGCTGGATTCGATGCCGGCGGAAGTGCGCGCCGCCCTGTCGGAGCCCGCGGTGACGCTCCAGGACGAGATCGATCAGGCGCAGCAGCAGATGCCACCCGTGCCCGCGTTCTTCTATACCAGCCAGGCGATGGCCGCGTCCTTCTTCGGTGCGCCGCTGGCATCGCTCAAGGTCGGCACAACAGGAAAGGCGCTGAGCGGCGCGTTCAATTACACGGCGACGCCGGCGCCGGGCGCGCGCAACGTGGTGGGCATCATCCCGGGCAGCGATCCAAAACTGCGCGGACAATACGTCGCGATCGGGGCGCACAGTGACCATGTGGGCACCGGCGAAGCGGTCGATCACGACTCGCTGTATGCGTTCTACCACGTGGTCCGTCCCGAGGGCGCGGACGACGGCGAAAAGCCGGCGGCGGCGGAGGATTGGCCGAAGGTCCGCGCGATGCTCGACAGCCTGAGAAAGACGCACGCGGCGCGACAGGACTCGATCTTCAATGGCGCGGACGACGACGGCTCCGGATCGATGGGCGTGCTCGAGGTTGCCGAAGCGTTCGCCTCGGCGCCGGTAAAACCAAAGCGGTCGATCCTGCTGGTGTGGCACGTTGCCGAGGAGCTGGGTCTGTTCGGCTCGGCGTATTACACGGAACATCCGACGGTTCCTCGCGACTCGATCGTCGCGCAGCTGAATGTCGACATGATCGGCCGCGGGCCCAAAGCACTCGCGCCGGGAGGCGGCACCGGCGACCTGCAGATCATCGGGTCCCGACGTCTCTCGACGGAGCTTGGCGACATCGTCGACGCGGAAGGGAAGAAGCTCAATCCGCCGTTGAAATACGACTATCAGTACGATGCCAACGGCCATCCGGGGCAGTACTACTGCCGGAGCGATCACTACATGTATGCGCGGTACGGTATCCCGGTCGCGTTTCTCTCGACGGGCGGCCATCCCGAGTATCACGAGGTGACGGATGAGCCGGAGTACATCGACTACGACGGCCTCGCGCGCGTCTCACAACTGCTCTACAACATCGCCGAGCGCGTCGCCAACCTCGATCACCGCCTCGTGGTCGACAAGCCGAAACCGGATCCCAAGGGCCAGTGCGTGCAATGAGCCGGGAGTTGTGAGCCGGCAAGCCGGGAGCTTGATGATGTTTCGCTCCCGGCTCCGGCCTCCCGGCTACCAGCGCTTCGCCTTGCGTAGCTCCGTGATGTGTGCCACGTGATGCCGACAGTGCCACGCGTAGAGCGCGAGCAACGTGTCGAGCGACATCGGCGCGTCCCATTCCGGGTGATTCAGCAGTCGCGCGAAATCAGACATCTGCATGCGCTTCAGCAGGTAGACCCAGCGCGCGTGCAATGACTCGAGGAGCCGGAGAGAATCCTCGACGAGGGGACTCCGGCTGTCCGCCAGCTCCGCCCATTTCGTCTCGTCGTACGGCTTGACCGTCGGGGTGTCCTCCGTGAGGGCGAGCTTGCACCGCACGTACGCGTTCATATGGCTATCGGGTACGTGATGGATCACCTGCCGAACAGTCCAGCCGCCATCACGGTACGGCGTGTCGAGCTGCGCGTCATTCAGTCCGGCGATCGCGGCGCGAAACTCCTGCGGCGCCTTCGCGAGCACGTCGATGGCGGCGCCGCGCTCGCTCGTGCTCAGTGCCGCCTGCGGCCGCTCGAAGCGGCCGACCGGAAATCGGGGATCGAGAGTGGTTGTCACTGGAATAGCGAGTGAGAGGCCGCGCTCATGCGCGCTCGAATGAAGCGTAATAGCGCAGCCCTGCCGTGGTGAGACGCAGTCCCGCGGCGACGAAGGCGCTGGTGTGGGCACTCGAGCTCGCGGCGGCACCATCAATCGTCTGGATGACCACGTCCTTCGCGCGACACGCGGCGAGATGGCGCACCAGCGTGCGAACCGCGACCTCGACCTCCGTCTCGCTGAGGCCGGGACGAACATTCACCCAATGCCCGCGGGCGTCCGCCGTCATGATCACCGTCCCGTTCCGGAAGAGCAGGAGCGCGCGTGGTGCACGTGGCCGAGCGAACGTCTCGGCGGCGTGCGCTGCCAGTCCATGGACGTTCCACACGTTCGCTGGATCGCTCGCGGCGATGATCAGCAGCTCGTCGTCCGCTGCGGATCCGTCAGCGCGCAGCTGTTCGACGGCGGCAGGAAGCGCGAACTGCGCACCGGCCAGGCCACTCACGAAGTAGCCGCGGCGAACGTCGCCGCGCAGCTCCATGCGCCGCAGCTCGCGATAGATCGAACGCCATGATACGGGCGGTCGTTCTCTGCGCCACCAGTCGCGCACCACAATGCCATACCGATCAAGCCACTGCGTCGCGACGACGCGTGCGAGCTCGGCGTCGAGCTCCTCGGAGTGGCGATCCGCTGGTGCGCTGCGGTCCAGCAGCCACCAGCGTCCCGGCCACGGCGCGTCTCCACCCTCGCGATCCGGGCGCTTCCACCTGGGCAGCTTGCGCACGTTCACGCGCCGTTGCACGACGGGTCGATCGGGCGACGGTACGAAGTCCGCGGGGAGCCACCGCGCGGGATCCACATCATCCCGACGATTCTGGAACAAGGGCCGCCAGCGCGCGACGTGATGGAGGCCGTCGACCGAGTCATTGGTGATCAGTCCCGCCACGACGAGCTCGCGCAACGCATCGCGCAACGCGTGCGTGCCGAGCTTCGTCTCCTGCTGCAACTCGAAAAAGAACAGGGCACCCTTCGCCTGCAGCACCGTACGCACGGTCGACGCGCGCGGCGACAGCGTCGGCGCGTCGACGGGCGCAAGCCACGCCCGCTCTGTGCCGCGCCGCACGAAACGCACGGCGCGGAGCTTCGCGGATGCGGAGCTCTCGCCGCCGCCTTCGCCTGCCCAGACCATCTCTCCGCTCGCGCCGAGCTGCGACAGGGCGCCTCGCGGTGCATCGCGGACCCGGGCGGCGATGTACTCGGTTTCCCATGACAACGGCGGCCGTGCGATGCCATACAGTTGTCGCATGACATCGGTGACGCCGTGGATGTCGTCGAGGCGCGCATCGCTCGTGACGTGCTGCCACCGCAGCATGAAGCGCGAGAACGCGGCGACGTCCACCGGCTCGACCTCGCGCCGCGCCGCGGCGAGCGCGCGTCTACGTGCCTGCTCCACGAGCCGACGCGAGCACCAGCGCATCGCGCTCTCGTAACCGGGCAGTGCGAAGCGTCCACGCAAGAGCGTGCCGCGTGCCGTCAATTCAGTGAGTCGCTGCTCCACCCACGCAGCGTCGAATGCGTAGCGCGCCCGCACGTCGTCGACGGTCACGGGCCCTGCCAGGGCGAGGAAGCGCGCGAGTATCTCGCGGCGAGCCGCGCCTTGAGTGAGCGACCCCCGACGGAAGGCCGGTGGGACCGAGTCCGGAAGCCGCAAGTGGTCGAACGCTGACACATACCGCGGCAGCGACTCCACGAGCACGAGCCGCGGTGCGATGGCGTCTGCCGTGGGGACGTCGATCTCCACCGCACGGCCGACGTCGAACAGCTCCGCGATCGGATCCCCGACGGCGTCGTCGCTCACGCGCTCGCGCAGCTCCGCCGGCGTGAGGTCGCCCGCGCGATCGAGCAGCAGCGCGAGCTCGTCCGCCGTCCTCGCGCGTCGTCGTGGATCCGTGCCCCGGCGCCGCGACAGCGCCTCCTCGAGGGCGCCTGCAAGATGGCCCTCGAGCTCACCGGGCGTGCCGAGCAGATCCTCCAGGAGCGCCGTGTCCAGCGAGAGCAGCGCGGCTGAGCGCTCCGCCCTCGGCGTGTCGTCCGCGTACATCCAGTCCATGACGAACCCGAACTGAAGCGACAGCGCCATTGGCGACGGCACGTCCGTCTGAGCGCTGCGTATCGCGATCTCGCCTGCCTCGATGCGACGCAGCACGTCCCGCATCGTCGCGAGATCGAACGCGTCCTGCAGCGTGTCGCGGTACGTCTCGATGAGGATCGGAAACGACGGAAACTCCCGCACCGCTTCGAGCAGGTCCTGCGCCTTGAGACGCTGCAGCCAAAGCGGCATGCGACGGCGCGGATTCCCCCGCGGCAGCAGGAGTGCCCGCGCCGCATTCATGCGGAAGCGCGCGCCGAACAGCGAGGACGAGCCGACCTCCGTGGTGACGCGCTGGGTGGCCTCCTCCGGCGACAGGCCGTGAAGCAGCTGCATCGGCGGCGGTCCATCGAGCTGCGGCAGTCGCAGCATGATCCCGTCATCGGTGGTCTGCACCTGGATGTCGACGCCCCCCGCGGGGAGCGCCTCGCGAAAACGCTGCGCGAGCGCCATCGCCCACGGCGCGTTCACCCGTCCGCCGAAGGGCGCGTGCAACACGATGCGAACGCTGCCAACCTCGTCCCGGAAGTGCTCGGCGACGAGCACGCGATCGTCCGGTACGACGCTCGTCGCGACGCGCTGCTCGTGCGCATACTGCGCGAGCGAACGCGCCGTCGCTTCGTCGCAGTCATAATCGCGCGCGACCGCCTGCAGCGACGCCTCCGTCTCCGCAGCCGCCAGCGTCCGACGGAGCTCGCCCATCCGCGCCGTCAGGTGCGCCGACCGCGCGCCGTACTCGCCGTGCCAGAACGGCATGCGCGCCGGCATGCCCGGAGCGGGAATCACGATCACGCGATCGTGTTCGATGCTCTGCACGCGCCACGTCGATGAGCCGAGCTGGAACACGTCGCCGACGCGCGTCTCGTGCACGAACTCCTCATCCAGCTCGCCGAGCCGTGTGCGGTCAGGCAGGTTCACCGTGTAGAGCCCACGGTCCGGGATCGTACCGCCGTTCACGACCGCCACCAAGCGGGACGCGCGCGTTGCGGTGATGCGGTCGGTCGTGCGGTCCCACGTGACACGGGCGTCGAGCTCGGCGGCGACGTCACTCGGGTATTTCCCGGCGAGCATCGCCAGCACTTCGTCGAACGCGTCGCGCGTGAGGCGGTGATACGGATAGGCGCTGCGCACGAGATCGAACAGGTCGGCGCTGGACCAGTCCTCCACGGCCGTGGCCGCGACGATGACCTGCGCCAGCACGTCGAGCGCATTCTGTACTACGCGCGTGGGCTCCACGTCGCCGTCGCGCATCGCGCGGACGATAGCGAGCATCTCCATCGCGTCATCGCGGAATGTCGGTACGAACACGCCGCGGCTCACCGCCGCGAGATTGTGTCCCGCGCGGCCGACGCGCTGCAGCCCGGACGCGACGCGCTTCGGGCTCTGGAGCTGCAGCACGAGATCCACGCTGCCGATGTCAATCCCGAGCTCGAGCGCGCTGGTGCTGACGAGCGCGCGCAGCTGCCCGGCCTTGAGCGATCGCTCGAGCGTCAGACGCCGCTCGCGCGAGAGTGAGCCGTGATACGGCAGCGCGAGCTCCTCCTCCGCGAGATGATTCAGTCGCGCGGCCATCTTCTCCGCCTGCGCGCGGTTGTTCACGAACACCAGCGTCGTCCGGTTCTTTCGGATTTCACCGAGCACGAGCGGCGTGACCGAGGACCAGATCGTACCGCCGACGCGGCCGAGATCCTCGACGGGAGAGCGGACGCTGACGTCCATCGTTTTCACGAGGCCGCAGTCCACGATGGTGACCGGACGGTGCGAGCTTCCTCCCGCTTCCAGTCCGCCCAGGAACCGCGCGATCTCCTCGAGCGGCTTCTGCGTTGCCGAGAGGCCGATGCGTTGCGGCGGCGTTTTCGACTCGTGCTCCAGGCGTTCCAGCGTCAGCGCCAGATGGGCACCGCGCTTCGTCCCGGCGATGGCGTGGATCTCGTCGACGATCACCGCGCGGACCGCACTGAACATTCCGCGACCGCGCACCGTCGTGAGCATGATGTGCAGCGATTCGGGCGTGGTGATCAGGATGTGCGGTGCCTTGCGCAGCATCCGCGCGCGTGCCGAGGCGGGGGTGTCGCCAGTGCGTACGGCCACGCGGATCTCGGGAAACCTCGTGCCCGTGGCGCCGAAGCGTTGCTGCAGCTCCGCGAGCGGACCCTCGAGGTTGCGCTGGATGTCGTTGTTCAGCGCCTTGAGCGGCGAGATGTAGAGCAGGTGGACGGCGTTGGCCAGCGGGGTCTCGAGTCCGTCGCGGATCAGCGCGTTCAGCTCCCAGAGGAACGCCGCGAGCGTCTTGCCGGTGCCGGTTGGCGCGAGGATCAGCGTGTGTCCGCCACCGGCGATCGCCGGCCACCCTTTCTGCTGCGGCGGGCTCGGCGCGCCGAGCGTTTCGCGAAACCAGTCGCGGACGACGGGATGAAAACGGCGCAGTGCGGCGTCGCCGGTACGCGCGCCCCCGCCCGAGGCCGCGCGACCGCGACGATTGGGGCTCACGCTCCCAATGTAATCGGCTCGGAGGTGGTCACCCGCACGCTACCGCCGGCCGGGAGACACGCATCGTATTTCTTCGACGCGGCCGCGGCGACTGCGCCGGCCGCTCCGCCCGCGGCCGCGCCGATCACCGTCGACCTCGTGTCCTTGCCCATGATCTGACCGAGGATCGCTCCCGCCACGGCACCGCCGATCACCTTCTTGCGATCCGCGTTCTTGTTGCGCGGCACTTCGCGGCGCTCGAGATCGGAGACCACGGCCACACTGCCGTCCACGTTGAGCGGCTGGTCGTCGAGCACGATCGAACGCAGCCGCAGGCTGATATGCGCGTCCTCGGGCTTGTCGCCGGGCGTGACGGACGCCACCTCGAGCACGACCGTCGTCCCGGCGGGGAGCACGGCCCCGTTCTCACCCTGAACGTCCGACGTCAGCGTCGCAGTGAACTTGTCGCCCGGCAGATTGGTGGTGCACACGGCGGTCTTGGTCACCAGGCCGAAGCTCGTCCCCGCCCCGAAGCCGCGGCGACGCGCGGGCGTGGGAGCCGGCGACTCGACGGGCTCGGGCTCGGGTGCCGGACGCGTCGGCTGCACGCGGGACGGCTGCGGCGCCGGACGCCGCGTGCTCGCACTCCGCGTGACCGTCGGCGTGCGCCTCGGTGGCGGTGCGCTCGGACGCGGCTCCGGTGCGGACGCGGTGAGCGCGGTGTCCTGGAACTGCGGCGTCGCCGGCGTCTGGTTCGCGAGCGCGAGATCGCGCGCGAGGTCCGAGTCCACGCTCGCGCTCTTGTTACGATCAGAGCACGCGAACGTGGCGAGCGCGAGCGTCAAGCCGAGGATGAGCCTTCGAGACATGGCGGGTACGGTGGAATCTGTCCTCCAGTACCCCCGCAGGCTACGCCGGGTCCCTGACCTCGCGCGCCGTCAGACGAGGAACGCGTGATGCGCAGTCGCTGCAGGGACCGCAGGCCACAGCTCCGTTTGCGGCAGCTCCTTCTCGAGCCGCTGACGCACGCGCGCCGCGATGCCTTCCGCCGCACCGGCGGCATCCCTGTGCAGATCGTACTCGCGCACGTCGATGAACAGCACAGGGCAGTGTCGGAATCCCGCGATCCACTGCGCATAGCGCGCATGCAGCTGCTCCCAGTACGGACGCTCCGTGTCACGCTCCTTGGGCCGACCGCGCTCGGCGATCCGCGCGAGAATCGTCGCGACCGGGGCGTGGAGGTAGATCAATAGACGCGGCGGTCGCGCTGCCGGAGCATGGAGGAGCTCAGCGTACAGGCGGCGATAGAGCTGCCACTCCTCCGGCGTGAGAAATCCCTGTTCGTGGAGCCCGGCCGCGAAGACCTCCGCATCCTCGTACCACGTGCGATCGATGATCCAGCTGCCGCCGAGGCCGCGCATGCGCCGCATGCTCGCGAAACGAGTCGCGAGGAAGTGCAGCTGCAGGTGCAGCGCATACGCATGCATCCCTTCCGGGCTCGAATAGAACGGCTCGAGCCACGGATTCTCCTGGTCCACGCTCTCGAGCGCGAGCTGAAGACCGAAACGCGACGCGAGCGCGCGCGCGAGCGTCGTCTTCCCCGAGCCCACCATGCCGGCGATACCGAGCAGCATCATTCAATGGTAAGCAGATCCGAGGCCCTTGTTCAACCGATGTTGACCAGGGTGACGCCGCAGAGCGCGATCGCGAACCACAACACGATGCTCACGATCGCCGTCCGACGAAGGCCGCGCCACGCGATATCCGCGGTGGCCGGCGACACGCCCGATTGCGATTCGCGCAATCGCGACTCGAGCTTCGTGATGCCGAACCCGTTGAGCAGCAGGACCACGATGAGGGCGGCCTTCGTCCACCAGACCACCGACGTCCAGTAGGTCTCGATGTCGGCGGTGAACAGCAATGCTCCGCTCACCACCGAGAGAGTGAGCCCGATGACGACGAGCCGGTGCGATCGCGCCAGCTCGTCGAGCTGAGCGGCGCGCAGCTCGGACGATCGGAATGCGCGCAGCGTGAACCGGTCCAGGGTCACGGCGTATCCCCCGGCGAAGACCAGCGCTGCGATGTGCGCGAAGACGACGACAATGGGAAGGACTTTCGAGTCGCCGTACGCATGCGACCATGGCTCCAGCAAGCGAACGAGGGACGCCGGTGCGCTGATCATCGCGGAAGACTCGTCATCGGTTGAGGATCCGCGTCAGCACCGCGAGCATTCGCGAATACCGGCCTGAGGTGGGAAACGGCGCAGCGCCTGCGGCGCCGGCAGGTAATCTTAGTAGAGTTACCGACGACCGCAGGCGCCGCCAGCTCGGCTGTTCATGACGATGAATCCTATGCGCGAAGACGCGTTCAGTTGGATTGGCCAGGAGCCGACCCTCGAGCTCAGCGCCCCGGCGTGGCGGGAGTGGAACCGCAACGTCGAAAGCGTGCTGCGTGGGATCGCGCACGCCTTGAACAACCGCGCCGCTGCGCTCTCCGCGGTGATCGAGCTCGCGGGGGATGACGACGACCGGGGGTCGACCAGCTCGATCCTCAAGACGGAGCTGCACAAGGTGCGCGACCTGTCCGCAGTGATCCGCACGCTCGGCAAACCGCGACAAGGCAAGGAGGCGTTCGCGCCGCGCGAGGCGGCCGCGGATGCGATGCTGGTGCTCGGCGTGCATGCCGATCAGCGCGAACGGGCAACGCTGATCGAGGCGTCGAATGGCGCCGCCGTGCGCGTCGAGCGGTGGATGTACGTGCGGGCGCTGGTGACCCTGGTGGCATCCGTTCCCATCGGGGGCGCAACCACGCACAGCGTGAAAGTCGAGGTGGTCGAGGACGGCGACTGGGTCGTGACGCGCGCGGGCGCGGCCACCGGGCGGCTTGCGGACCGGTCGGACTACACGTGCGAGCTGGCGCGCGCGATGGGCGGCGAGGCGCTGGACGACGGCTACGGCTTCAGGCTGCCTTCGCTGGCGATGCTCCGCCGCCTCGACTGACGCCGGCGGACGATCAGGCGGCGCGAAGCGGAGCGAGCTCGCGCCGCAGCCGGCCGAGCGCGGCCGTGCGGATCTGCGAGATGCGGCACACCGACAGGTTCATCACGCGAGCGATCTCGTGGAGCTTCAGCTCCTCGAAGAAGTTGAGTGCGAGGACGGTGCGCTCCTGCTCCTTCAGGCCGAGGATCGCACGGTTGAGGTGCTCGACTTCCTGCTCGTGCGAGATAGCGTCGTCGAATGAGACCGAGCGGTCATCCGCGATCGTTTCGCCGAGTGTCGCGCCCGGCGTCTCGCTGCGCACGCCCTGATCGAGCGAACGCAGCGACGCGGCTTCACCGTCGAGCTCCCAGCGCCGCAGCATGTCCGCCGAGATGCCCATCGTTTCGGACACCTCCTGGTGCGTGGGAGGCCGGCGAAGTGTCGCGGCAAGCGTCTCGCGTGCGCGCGTCACGTCACGGGCGCGCCGACGGACGTTGCGCGGGACGTGATCCTGCTTGCGCAGCTCGTCGAGCACGGCTCCGCGGATCCGTGGTACCGCATAGGTGCTGAAGGAAAGTCCCCGTGAGGAATCGAACGACTCGGCTGCCTGCACGAGACCGATGGTCCCGGCGCTCACCAGCTCATCCAGCTCCGCCTCGTCGCTGAGTCGCGCTGCGAGGTGCCGGGCGACGTGATGGACCAGTCCAACGTGCTGCTCGAGCAGAACGTTGCGCTTTCCTGCGACAGCCGCACGCGTGGCCATTCGGGGACTCCTGTCGGGCGTTGATAGCCAACGCGTCGACAGCAGCGGCGCTGACTGCCTCGGGTAGAGGCAACCTGCGAACCGCGCGGTGCGTCTTCGTAAAGCCTTTTGTGAGAAGTATTTACACGACAAGTCGCCCCATTCAGCGGGCGGAAAGATTTTCCGGTCGGAAGTTTCTTCCTAGGAATTCTCCCGTAGTGGGTCGATCTAGTTCACCGTCACCGTACCGGTCATGAAGGGGTGCGGCGTGCAGTGGAACGGAAATGAACCGGCGTTGTCGAACTGCCGCGTGTACGTCTGCCCCGGCACCAGCAGACCTGAATCCCACACGCCGCCGTCGGACGTGCTGGTATGAGCCGCGTTGTTCGAGCTGCCGCAATTGACCCACGTCACCTTCGTGCCCGCACGGATGTCCACCTGCGTGGGAGTGAACGCGAAATCGTGCACGCTCACGATGGTCGATCCGATCGCTTCCGGCGGCAGCTGAACGTTGCAGGCCGATACAACGGCGGTGGTGGTCGCGCGCTCCGACACGCACGACCCGAGCGCCACGACGATGCTGACGCTCGAGAGGACGGCGACGACGCGGATGGCCCATACACGTGCGGGGCTCATCGCGCACCTCCGCCGACCACGACGGTGCCTTTCATGAACGGGTGCGGCATACAGTAGAACTCGTATGTCCCTGCTTTGGTGAACGTGTGACGGTACGTCTTGCCCGGATAGATGAGCCCGGAATTGAAGCTCTTGTCGACAGCCGTCACGGAGTGCGGCAGCGGATCATTGTTCGTCCACTCGACCGTCGTGCCGAGCGGGACCTCGATGCGAGGCTTGAGATACGCGAGGTTCTTGATCCCCGTACGCGAGACGCGCGCGGGTTCACTCCGTCGCGCGGGCGCCGCGGGCGGACGTCGCGGCGCTCCGACCGACGCTGCCGCCGTGTCCGCGCGGGTGACCGGTGGCCGCGCCGCCGTGTCGACACGAATGACGGGTGACGGGATCGAGTCGGCGCGAGCGCCCCGTACGGGCATCGTCACCGTATCGACGCGTGCGAGCCGCACCGTGTCCACACGCACGACCGTATCCGTGACGGGTCCCTCCGCGACGACGGTATCGGCGACGCGCCTGCCGAAGTACCGGCGCAGCGTCAGCGGAATGGTGAACTCGAAGCCGTAGCGCACGTCCGGTGTCCCGCGCGACGCGCCCTGCAGCGTGTTCACCAGCGTGTTCGTCGCCTGAATGGAGATCGTGTGCGGCGTGAGGGGGATGGCCACGTGCAGTCCGGCGCTCCATGCCACGCGCTCCCCGGGCCTGCGGTCCGTCACCGTCGCGACGTCGCCGGTGAGTGCGGCGTACGTGCCCAGTTTGAGCACGGCACCTCCGGCGCCCGCGTACTGCCGGTGGCCGTTGTCGAGGGGATCGGTCAAAGCGCGTCCGGCGAGGAGCAGCTTGACGAATCCCTGTCGTCGCGCGACCGACAGCTCGGCGTCGACACCCTGTGCGGCGTTGTTGTATCCCACCTGGGCACCGACGTCGAGCGGATCCTCGTAATCCTGCGCGAGGGGGAGCCAACGGCCGAACAACTCCCATTCATTGGGAAAACGCGGCGCGAGACTCGAGTTGGTGGAATAGTTCACCCCCGCGAACAGCCGCTTCGGGAGGCCGCTGCCGAGGAGAAACGTCGGAACGTTGGAGACTTTCCGCTCCGGTGCGCCCGATGTGCTGAAGCGATGCAGGAAATGGAAGTAGAGCGTCCCCGGCGCTCCCGTCCAATCGCCCGAGATGTTCGGCGGGTGATCGAGCAGCGACTGCGCCACGGCGCCGGAAGACGGCGCCAGCAGCGCGATCGCCAGAAGGCAATTCAGGACAATGCGCATGTGTCGGCGTTGATGATCCAGAGAATATCGGAGCAAACCCTTGTCTCAACCCTGGGCAGGACTGCGTGGTCACTGTCGAAATGCAAATCCTCCTGCGGCGGTCACCGTCTGTCTTCGGCGCGCTGACGCGAGAGCTTGTTCCGCAGAGTCCGGTCCGACACGCCGAGCAGCTGCGCGGCCTTGGTGCGGTTTCCGCCAGTCGTCTGCAGCGCACGCGCGACGAGCGCAGCCTCGGCCTCGTCGATGTTCAGCGTCTTCAGTACCAGCGCGTCGGGATCGCCCGTGGCGTTCGCGGTGAGCCCCGCGAGCGGCGTGCGATACCCCGTGAGCGCTGCCCGGATCAGATCGAAGCTCGCAGCCGACAACACCGGTCCGCTGGTGAGGATCACCGCGCGCTCGACCGCGTGCTGCAGCTCACGCACGTTGCCCGGCCAGTCGTAGCGCTGCAGCAGCGCGATGGCGTCCGGCTCGATGGCGGTGATCTCGCGACTCAGCTCGGCGGCAGATCGCTGGGCGAACGTGTGGGCGAGCAGCGGAATATCCTCCGGTCGATCCCGCAACGCCGGGATCTGCACTGGGATGACGCTGATTCGATAGTACAGGTCGCGGCGGAACTCGCCCCGCTCCACAGCGAACGCGATATCACGATTCGTCGTCGCGACCACGCGCACGTCCACCGTGATCGTGTCCGAGCCGCCGACGCGCTCGAACTCCTGCTCCTGAAGCACGCGAAGCAGCTTCGACTGGAGATCGGGTCGCATCTCCGTGATCTCATCGAGCAGCAGGGTGCCACGGTTCGCACGCTCGAACGCGCCCTCGACCCGCTTGATCGCGCCGGTGAATGCGCCCTTCTCGTGGCCGAACAGCGCGCTTTCCACCAGGCCTTCGGGAATGGCGGCGCAGTTGAGCTTCACGAACGCTCGCTCGCGCCGGTCACTCTGATCGTGAATCGCCCGCGCGAACAACTCCTTCCCTGTGCCGGACTCGCCCTGCAACAGGACTGTCGCGCGCGTGGGCGCCGCCGTGCTCACCGTCTGCAGCACGTTCCGCATGGACGCGCTCTTCGCGACGATCGAGCGCTCGGCGCGGATCTCCATCACTTCACGTCGCAGCGCCTCGTTCTCCCGCTTCAGGCGACTGAGCTCGAGCGCGCTGGCGACGGCGTGCTCCAGCTGCTCGGGCTGGAGCGGCTTCGTGATGTAATCGGCGGCTCCAGCCTTGATCGCGGTGACCGCGTGCTCCACGGTCGCGTAGCCGGTGAGAATGATGAGCGGGATGTCCCGACCGTCCTCGCGCAGGAGCTCCAGGAATTCCAGGCCGGACAGGCCCGGCATCCGGAAATCGGAGATGATGAGATCGATGTCGCTGCGCGCGAGCGCGCCAAGCGCTTCGGGAACGTTGGCGGCTCCGATCGCCGTGTGGCCCATCCTCTCCAGCGTGTCCTGGAGGATGAGACCGATCGCGGGCTCGTCGTCGACGTAGAGGATCGTGGCCATCGTCACAGAAAAGACGCCATGCGGCGCACCGCCGCAACGCTAAAGAAGGCGTGATTCCTGCCGATACTGGGATGCGGCGGCGGAAGAACGAGGAGGCCGGACAGTGTCGCACGCACGCATTCAGGACCAGGACGCACATATGGCAGCCCAATCCGCTGGATCGTTCCGCATGAGCGAAGAGCTGGTTCAGGTGCTACGACAACGCGTGGCGGATCGGACCTACGACAATCCCCAGGTGGTCGACATCATCGCGCGCGCCATCCTGCACTCGCGAGGTCTGTACCCCTAGGCGTTTTTCGGGTGGACAGCGCAGTTACTATCAAGCGCAGTATGGTCATTCTGCTGAGCGGCGCGTCGGGCTTCATCGGGTCGCGGCTCTCACGATCGCTGCGCGCGGACGGAGGGGGAGGCGGACACCGCGTCGTCGCGCTGACGCGCCGCGCGGGTGACGGTGACTCCGTCTGGTGGGACGCCGCCGCCGGCCGCATCGACGTCGACGCACTCGCGCGGCTCCGACCTGATGTCGTGATCAACCTCGCGGGCGAGAACATCGCCCAGCGGTGGACGCCGCGGAGGCGTGCGCGGATTCGCGACAGCCGTGTGAACGGGACGCGCGCGCTGGCGGAGGCACTTGCATCGCTTGCGGCCAGGCCTCGCGTCCTCGTGAGTGGATCCGCCGTTGGCTACTACGGTGCGCATCGCGGCGATGAGGTGCTCGACGAGACGAGCGCGCCGGGTGTGGATTTTCTGGGGCAGGTTGCGCGCGAGTGGGAGCGGAGCACGGACGCCGCCTCGGCGGCGGGCATCCGCGTGGTGCTGATTCGCACGGGCGTCGTGCTCGGTGCGGGTGGCGGAGTGCTGGGGCGCGTGGCGCTGCCTTTTCGTGCGGGATTGGGCGGTCGCCTCGGCGACGGCCGGCAATGGATGAGCTGGATCGCGATGGACGACGTGGTGCGCGGCATCCGTCATCTCGCGGAGGCGAGCACGCTGAGCGGACCGGTGAACCTCGTGGCGCCGGAGCCGGTGACGAACGCGCAGTTCACGAAGATCCTCGCGCACGTGCTCTCACGGCCGGCGCTGTTCCCGGTGCCGCGCGTCGCGCTCGAGCTCCTCTTCGGCACGATGGCGGACAACACGATCCTCGCCAGCCAGCGCGCGGTCCCGAAACGAATCGCGGGTGACGGATTCGCGTTCCGTCACCCGCTGCTGGAAGACGCCCTGCGCTCCGAGCTCAGGCGATGAGACGCGTCAGTCGATCGGAGAAGACGCGGCTCGCCATGAGTCGCGTGCCGTCGTTGAGCAGCACGATGTACTCGCCGTGGAACCACGGCTGCAGCTCGCGGATGTGATCGACGTTGACGATCGCGCTGCGATGGATGCGCACGAAGCGCTCCGTGTCGAGCCGCGTCTCCATGTTCTTCATGCTCTCGCGGAACAGATGCGATTCGCCGCCGACGTGCAGCTTCACGTAGTTGCCCGCGGCCTCGACCCACTCGATCTGTTCCGCGCGCAGGAAGAGCACCTTGCCGCCGGACTTCACCACCACGCGCATGTTGCGATTGCGCTGTGATCGCAGCTCCGCGACCACGTCATTGAGGAGCGCGCGGAGCGATGGCTCTTCCGCGAGCTCGTCGTGCGTCGCGCCGTTCGTGGCCGGCTGCACGCGAGTGGCATCCACCAGGCGAAGTGGCAGATCGCCGTTCGACTGGAGTGGCTGCTCGCTGTCGAGTGCGAGCAGATCAGGAACACTGGTCTGAGGAAGGCGCATAGGCTCGTGTCCGCGTCTGAGGAATAACTCGCTCTACGGAGGAATTGGACACAGAGTTTTGCGCGAAGGTTGGCGTCTTTGTTCGAGTTTTGTGCGAACACCGTGTTCGGAATCGGGACGCTGTCCGCTTTTGGGACACGTGATCAGCCTGAGAATCCCGGCGGCCTGCGAAGATGAAAACCGGTCGCCTGCTGATATGCGTGCGCCAGAGCGAGCGGCTTCTCCTCCTGGTACAGCGGTCCGAGAAAGGTCAGTGACACCGGCGTTTCGGGACGAGGCGATGGCGTCGGCGGTTGGACGCGACGTCCGGTGTCGGCCGGCGTGCGCGCCGAATCGGGACGCGACGGTGGAACGGGCGTCGCGCTCGTGCCCGGCCCGAGCGGCGGTGCCTCGCGGAAGCCGTTGGGAATGATCACGGCGGGATTCCCCGTGAGGTTGGTCTGCTGCAGCTGCGCGCCCTGCGTCGGCGTCACGATGACGTCGACGGTCTTGAAGAGCTCCCACCATTGCCGCATGAGCAGCTGCCGCGCGCGGTTGGCGTTGATGTAGTCGACCGCCGGAACGAAGTGTGCCGCGCGGAACGTGTTCGGCCACGCGAAGGGGGTCTGCTGGACCATCTCCTTGATCCTGCCGGAGAGCAGCAGTGTTTCGAATGCGGCGCCGGCCTCAGGTTGCAGGATGAGTCCCGTGCCCACCGGAAACTGCGGCAGCTCGATCGGGATGAGCTGTGCTCCGATGCGCCGCAGCACCTCGAGCGCGGCGTCGTCCTGTGCCTTGGTGAAATGCAGAAAACGCTCGGCGTTGGCCGGGTCGCGCTCCGGTTGATCGAATGTCGCCTTCACGTATCCGATGCGTAGCGCTGTCGGCCGCACGCCGGCATTCCAGTTGAACGGGTACTCGCGGACCGAAAGGTCGTGGCCGTCCGGACCCAGGATGGCTGCGAGCACCAGCGCGCAGTCTTCGGCGCCGCGGCAGATGGGGCCGATCTTGTCCATGCTCCACGCGAGCGCCATCGCGCCCGTGCGCGGTACGCGTCCGAAGGTCGGCCGCAGGCCGCTCACGCCGCAGCGCGTCGCTGGCGACGAGATCGAGCCGAGTGTTTCAGTGCCGATCGCGAAACCCACGAGCCCGGCGGCGGTCGCGCTCGCAGGACCGGCGGACGAGCCGCTCGAACCCTGCTCGGTCCACCACGGATTGCGCGTGACGCCGCCGAACCAGTTGTCACCCTGCGCGAGCTCGCCGAGTGTGAGCTTCGCGACGAGGATGGCGCCGGCGCGGTCCAGGCGCTGCACGACGGTGGCGTCCTCGTCGATCGTCTGGTCCTTGTACGGACCGGCGCCCCATGTGGTCTTGTAGCCCTTTGCGGCGAGAAGATCCTTGGCACCCCACGGAATTCCGTGCAGCGGGCCGCGATAGCGACCCGCTGCGATGTCCGCATCCGCGGCTCTGGCCTGCGCGCGCGCTCGCTCCTCGGTCAGCGTGATGACGCATTTCAGCTGCGGGTCGAACCGCTTGAGCCGCGACACATACATGTCCGTGAGCTCACTCGGCTTCACTTTGCGCGTCCGCACGAGGGACGCCAGCCGAGTCACGGGCTCGAACGCCAGCTCGTCGAGCGATCCCGGACGCGCCATCATCGGGATGCGCGACGGGGCAGCGGGCTGCTTCGTCTTCTTCGGCAGCGTGACGCCCGGCGGCACCGGATCGAACACGAGCGCCGGAGCCACGGCGTTCTCGAGCGTCGTCTTGTGCAGCGCGTCGATGGACTGACGCATCTGCGTGAGGTTGCGCACCATCATCGCGCGCTCGTCGTCGGTGAACGACATGCCCGCGATCTCTTCTGCGGAGGCGATCGTTTCCTTCGTGATGTCGGCGCCGGCAGCGACCTTCGACCAGAGCACGCCGGGCAGGAGCGTGGAACCGAGGCCAACGGAAGAGAAGTACGCGAGAAACTCGCGGCGATCCGGAGTCGAGGTGGGCTGGGTCATGAGCGCTGAATGAATGCGGTGGGTCGCGGAGTGGCTCGGTATTACGCGTCGCGCTCGCCTGGGGCAAGCTCACAAAACATACGGTTGCGATGGAACGTCGCTTGCCCTTCTCCCGTGTAAGAACTCAGACGAGGGGAAGCGAACAGGACGATGCAGAGAAACCGAAAACTGATCTTATGGGCGATCGCCCCAGTGATCCTCGCCGCCGTGCCGGGCACAGCGTGGCTCGTCGGACGTGACAGCACGGGAGCCACGACAACCAGAGCCAACCTGCGTCTGGTCGCGGATCTGTCCGATAGCAGGCTCAAGATGTACGAAGCGGATACGCTCGTGTGGCAATATCCCATCTCGCCAGGCACGTCGAGGTATCCGACGCCCACAGGCCAGTACTCGATCCGCAAGCTCGTGTGGAATCCGCGGTGGACGCCGCCGCCGGGCGCCGCATGGGCCAGGAAGGAATCGGCCAAGGGTCCGGGTGAGCCCGGGAATCCCATGAAGGTCGTGAAGATCTTCTTCCACGAGCCGGATTATTACATCCATGGCACTGGATGGACGAACAAGCTCGGCGAGCCCGCGTCCCACGGCTGTATTCGCATGGACCCGGAGCACGTGGCGGAAGTCGCCAGGTTCGTCATGGAGCATGGCGGGCAGCCGCGCGAGGAAAACTGGTTCTGGCGCATCCTCCATTTCCGGAGCGAGGAGAAGCCCATCTATCTCAAGAACCCGATTCCGTTCACCGTGAAGAGCTGACGCGCTCCGGCGGGTGAAGTACGAGGGGTGGGCCGCGACGGCTCACCCCTCTTAGTTTGCGGACGTGCCCCGAATCGATTTCAATCAGCTCCCGGACGACGGTCGCCTCTGGATCTTCGGAAGCGACCGTCCGCTCGGCCGCGACGAAGCCACAGTGCTCCTCGAGGAAGTGGATCGCTTTCTCGATCAGTGGAAAGCACACGGTGCGCCCCTGCGCAGCGCGCGCGACTGGCGCGACGACCGTTTTCTCGCGATCGGTATCGATCCCACCGCGGAGCAGGCGTCCGGCTGCTCGATCGACGGATTGTTCCGCGAACTGCAGCGGCTGGAGGGCTCGCTCGCGACGACGCTCCTGGCGGGCGGCCGGGTGTTCTATCGCGACAAGCAGGGCCGCGCGCACATGGCACTGCGCAGCGAGATCGCGCGTCTCGCGTCGGCGCGCGTGATCGATGAGGACACGCGTGTGCTCGATACGTCGCTCGTCACCGTCGGTGCATTCCGGGAGCGCTTCGAGCGTTCTGCCCGTGACAGCTGGGTCGGCAGCCTGGTGGCCAGAGCTCAGGCGAGCCAGGAATCCAGCCGCGCGGCCACGAACTCGTCGTCGGTCAGGAAGGGATAGAGGCGCGCGACACGGTCGATCTCGTGAGCCTGTCCCTGCGACAGGGTCTCGCGTGGATCGAGACACCACGTTCCCGCGAGCAGTCCCTGTCTGCGCAGAATCTCGTGGATGCCGGGGATGCAGCCGTCGAAGCGGTGGGCGGCGTCGAAGATGACCCCATTCGCGTCGGTGAGCGCCGCACCCTCCCGCAGCAGCTCGACGTCGACGACACCGCCCGCTCGCGCGGCTTTGGCCCGCAGCAACAGCGCGACGGCGCGATGCGTCCACACCGCCCACTGGCCGAGCAGACCTCCATCGATGTGCCGGATGCGAGCGACGCCACCCGCGGTCACCGGAAAGGGCGTGACCAGGTCGCCGACGATGTTATCGTCGTTGCCGGTGTACAGAGCGACGTCGACGCGCGTCGATTCGCCGATGGCGCGGATCACGTCGATCGTGGCGTAGCGGTTGAACGGCGCGATCTTGACGCCCCAGAGGTTCGGCACTTCCGCCAGCTCGCGCCAGAACGCGTAGTCGAGCACGCGTCCACCAAGCGCCGGCTGGAGGTAGAAACCGACGAGTGGCATGACGTCCGCCACCGCGCGACAATGATCGAGCAGCTCGGCGGTCGTCGCGTCCGCCAGGGCGGCGAGGCTCAACAGCGCCGCGTCGTATCCATATGAAAGCGCGATCTCCGCTTCGTTCACGGCCTGCTGCGTCATGCCGCACACGCCGGCGATCATGACGAACGGGCGTGGCCGCTCGGCGCGCAGCTCGCGGACCGTCTGCGCCGCCAGCTCGAGCACCGGCCGCAGCATGCCGTGCGCGGGCTCGCGGATCGCGAACTGCGTGGTGTGAACGCCGACGGCGACGCCGCCCGCCCCCGCGTCGAAGTAATAGCGCGTGAGCGCGCGCTGCCGGCGTTCGTCGAGCCGTCGATTCGCGGTGAGCGCGAGGGGATGCGCCGGGATCACGACGCCGTCGCGGAACAGCTCCCGCGCCGACACGTCGTTGGACTCGATCACGGTCAGAAGGCTCCGTCGCGGGTCTCGAAGTGCGTCGGCTTGCCCAGCAGCGGCTTGCCGGATCCGACCCACTGCGCCACCCAGTCCAGCATCAGCTGGAGCGGCATCTCGGGCTCGCCGAGCAGCTCGCGCATGCGCGTGGTCTCACTGAGCAGCGCATCGTTCGCCTCCGCGCCTTCGAACACCGGCTCCACGCCGAGCCGGCGGCCCAGCTCTTCAGCGAGCTCGCGGACGCGCAACACGCGCGCGCCGGTGACGTTCACGACGACCGGTGGCGCGACGCAGTGCGGGAGCAGCTCGAGCGCGGCGCGGTTGGCGTCACCCTGCCAGATGACGTTCACATGTCCCATCGCAAGCGGAATCGGGTCGCGTCGCAGGATCCGCTGCGCGAGATCCGTGAGCACGCCGTACCGCAGATCGATCGCATAATTGAGGCGCACGATTGCCACGCAGGTGCCGTGCGTCGCGGCGGCGTGCTCGAACACGCGCTCGCGGCCGAGACACGACGCGGCATACTCGCCGACGGGTCCCGGCGGCGTGTCTTCGCGGGCGCCGCCGGTCGGGACTGGCGTGAGGGGGTACACGTTGCCCGTGGAGAAGACCACGATGCGTGAGCTCGCATAGCGACTCGAGCAGTACGCCGGGACCACGACGTTCATCATCCACGTCCGCGACGGGGCGTCGCTGGTGCCGAACTTCTGCCCCGCCATGAACACGACGTTGGGCGCGTCCGGCAGCCGCTCGACTGCCGCGTCATCGAGAAGGTCCGCCGCGACGACGGCCACGCCGGACCGCTCGAGCGCGCGCGCGGTCTCCTTGTTGGAATACCGGGACACGGCGATGACTCGGCGTCCATCGCCGATCTCAGCAGCGGCGCGAGCCGCCATGCGCGCGAGCGTCGGGCCCATCTTGCCGCCCGCACCGAGCACCACGATGTCTCCCGGGGCGCGCCGCAGTGCCTCGACGGTCGCTGTGCCGGGCGACGAGAGCAGGTCGTCGAGCTCGGCCTCCGTCTGGGGTGCGGCGCGAGCGGCAACGCTCATCCGGGTTTCTTCTGCGCGTCCGGAACGGCGGGCGGCTGCTGGTGATCATACGCCTGCGCGTACGCTTCGGCGCCCTTGAATCCGATGCGGCTGTGGGTGCCGTCGCAGAACGGCTTCTTCACCGACGCGCCGCAACGGCAGAGCGTGACGGTGGTCTTGCCGGGCTTGAGCGGTGGAATCGGGATCGGCTCGCCGTTGTGATCGACGAGCTGGAAATCTCCCGTCGTGATGTCGATGGCGAAGGGGCCATGCTCGCGAACTTTGATGACGAGAGTCACTGGTAGTCAGGACGGTGTGAGTCGGAAAAGATGATGGCGGCTCCCGAAGCTGATAGAATCATGCCATGCAGGGCGCGGCGGAGAAGGGCCGGCCCGGGATCTCACCGGTCGAGGAGCATCAGATGCCAGTCAGAAAAGCAAGCGCGGTGTGGAATGGCGGCCTGAAAGGCGGTAGCGGGTCGTTCAAGGGCGACAGCGGATTGTCGGGCGCGTACAACTTCGGTTCGCGATTCGAGAACGGCAGCGGCTCGAATCCGGAGGAGCTGCTCGCGGCGGCGGAAGCCGCGTGCTTCAGCATGGCGCTCGGTGCGGCGCTCGAGCGCAGCGGAACACCAGCGACGAAGATCGAGACGGCGGCGGGATGCACGATCGAAAAGGTCGGAGACGCGTTCACGATCACGCGCATCGCGTTGACGGTGAACGCGACCGTCCCGAAGGTCGACAGGGCGGCGTTCGACCGGATCGTGCAGGAGACGAAGGTCAACTGTCCCGTATCGAAGGCGCTCAAGGCTGTGGACATTCAGGTGCAGGCAACCCTGACCTGAGCTCGCGTGCGTCCTCGTCGCGCCCTCTCTTTTTTCTCGCACTCCGCGGCGCTGACGACGGTGCTCGCGCTGTCCCTCGCCAACTGTCGTCGCGGCGAGGGCGACGTCATCGAGGGAACGGGCACGCTGGAAGTCGTGGAGGTCGATGTGGCCCCGATGACACCGGCGCGCGTGCTTCGCGTCTGGCCGCAGGAAGGAGACACGGTACGCGAAGGCGACACCCTGGTGTCGCTCACGCAGTCGACGGTGCGCGCGGACGTGGACGCGCGTCGCGCGCGCGTGGCGTCGGCCGAAGCGCAACTGCGCGACCTCGAGGCCGGCGCGCGTCCGGCGGAGATCAACCGCGCGGAAGCCGACCTGCGCGCCGCGGAGTCCGAAGCGGCGCGCGCGGCGCAGGATCTCGAGCGCGTCAGCGCACTGGCGCAGAGCGGAACCGTGTCGGTGCAGCAGCTCGACGCGGCGAAGAACGCAGCGGCGCTGGCGGCTGCGCGTCGTGACGCCGCCCGGGACGCCGTGCGGCTGCTACGCGAGGGCGCCCGTCGCGAGCGAGTTGCCGCCGCGCGCGCCGAAGTCGAGAATGCCCGCGCGGCCCTCGCGGCCGCTGTGCAGACCGCCGCCGATCTCGTCCTGTTCGCGCCGGTCTCCGGCACGGTGATGGTTCGCAACGCGGAGCCGGGGGAGGTGCTCGGCGCCGGGATGACGGCGCTCACGCTCGGCGAGACCGCTCGACCGTACGTGCGCATCTACGTCAACCAGCACGCGCTCCCGCGCGTCCGGCTTGGCGCGCGAGCGGACGGAGTGCTCGATGGACTTCCCGATCGCCACTTCCGCGGACAGGTCGTCGCGATCAACAGCAAGGCGGAGTTCACGCCGAGGGTCGCGCTGACCGAAGAGGAACGTGCGGACCTCGTATTCGGCGTGAAGGTGACGTTCGTCGACTCGAGTGCGACAGGCGCGCTCAAGCCCGGTCTGCCAATCACCGTCCGCATCGCCGCGCCGGCGCCATGACGCCGCAGGGCGGCCCGGTGTCGGGCAGCGTCGATCGTCCGCTCACCATCGACGCGCGCGAGCTGAGGAAAGTCTTCGGCACTCTCGTCGCGGTGGACGGACTGACGCTGGCCGTGGCGCGCGGTGAGGTCTTCGGCCTCCTCGGACCGAACGGCTCCGGGAAGACGACGACCATACGGATGTTCTGCGGCTTGCTCGAGCCCACGTCCGGCACTGCGGTCGTCGCGGGCAAGGACGTCGTGCGCGACGCCGAAGCGGTGCGGCGCAACATCGGCTACATGTCGCAGAAGTACGGGCTGTACGACGACCTCACCGTCGTCGAGAACATCCGCTTCTACGGCAGCGTGTACGGACTCCACGGGGACGCGCGCGAGAAGCGCATCGACGCGTTGCTCTCGGAGCTGGACCTTGGCGATCGCGTGAACCAGTTCGCCGGTACGCTGAGCGGCGGATGGAAGCAGCGCCTCGCGCTCGCGTGCGCGACGGCGCACGAGCCGCCGGTGCTGTTCCTCGACGAGCCGACC
>Ga0066652_100000166_pt1 | contig 35947 bp, 26 predicted proteins | sample GraSoiAngelo_101_FD_71413 | JGI IMG/M metagenome (GOLD analysis project Ga0066652, IMG submission 71413) | Grasslands soil microbial communities from the Angelo Coastal Reserve, California, USA - 14_0903_02_30cm | ecosystem: Environmental > Terrestrial > Soil > Grasslands | place: USA... | reverse complement strand
TCGCCCCGCAATGTATTCCCATCTGTACCCGCTTTTACCTGCAATTGATAAGTACCGCTTACTATGATAGGGCTTGCAAACTGGACTGTTATTGCGTGAACGTTCGGGTTGATATTGCATTGCCCGGCAGCTCCTGTGACGGTTACCCCGGAAGGGCCTGTAACATTGAATTCACTTCCATCCGCTGAAATTGACAGGCAATCCACCGGGTCAGTAAAATTAATAGTAACGGAAGATGGCGAGCAGGAGGGTGTAGCTATAGTACCCAGCGGCAGGGGTGGTTGCGCGGCAAGTGTGAACAGCGAAGAGCTGCCCGCGGATACCCGCCTGTTACACTGGCCTACCAGGGTGTTGCCATCTGTGCCTGTCGCGATCTGCACGGTATAATTACCTGTAACAAGTATCGGCGTGGAAAATTGAATGGTTATGCTATTGGTCTCGCCATTGCCATTACAATTTATGGCAGTGGCAGAAGAAACAGTCACAGCAGAAGGCCCCGTTATAATAAAATCAGTTCCATTAGCTGCAACTGAATTACATAAAATGGGATCTGCGAACGTCAATGTTATTGTTTGGGGCGTACAGGGCGGTGGTGAAACCGTTCCCATTGCAATGGCCGGTTGCGGAGCCAATACAAAGCTGGTGTTATCTCCTGCAGTTACCTGCCGATTGCAATTTCCAATAAGAGTATTGCCATCGGAACCATTATTGACCTGCACCTGGTAAGTGCCTGTAGAAAGTACGGGTCCGGCTAATTGCAAAGTGATCGTTGTGGTTTCTCCCGCAGCATTGCAGTTGACAGCAGTAGCAGAAGATATCGCTACAGCTGAAGGGCCGGTAATTGTAAAATCACTTCCATTGGTGGCGACCGAACTGCATTGAATAGCTTCTGCAAAGGTCAATGTAATGGAAGAAGGAGTGCAGGATGGAGGAGTGACTGTACCCATGGCAACGGGCGATTGAGCAGCTACGGTGAATGCGGCATTGGCCCCGGCAGTTACCTGGCGGCTGCAATTCCCGACAAGAGTAGTTCCATCAGTCCCGATAGCCGCGTTTACCTGGTAGTTACCTCCAACCGTAATGGGGGAAGATAACTGGATCGTTATTGTATTTGTTTCTCCGTTTCCACTGCAATTAACAGCCGTAGCGCCAGATACTGTCACAGTTGAAGGACCCGTGATCGTAAAATCGGTTCCGTTGGCGGCAACTGTATTGCATTTTATTGGTTCAGCAAATGTCAACGTGAGAGAAGTAGGTGCGCAACCTGGTTGAGTTACTGTTCCCATTGGTAGTGGCTGTTGGGCAGTGATCGTGAATTGTACATTGAAACCTACAGGTACCGGAGTGCCGCAATTATCCAGCAAAGTATTACCGTCGTTGCCATCGGCCATTGTGATGGTATAATTGCCTGCAGCGAGCGGAGCGGCCATGGTTATAAGCACCGAATCCATATCGAAACCGTTGGAACAGCCATAACCGCTAACAGTTGCGATAGTACCTGATGGAGTGATGGTGAAATCGCTTCCATTGGATGCAAGCGAAGTACATTTCATTTTTTTATTGAGCCTGACGATGATCTGTGTACCGTCGCAATTAGCGGTGGCATTGTTAACTTTTGGAGGTACAGGATCTGTAATGACAGCAGTACCGCCGGTGAACGATAATTGATAGCCGCTTTGGGTATCTGTGTAGTGGCTGACAAGCAAAATATATTCATGGTTCAGGATTAATGCAGGCATCCTGCTCATTAAGGGATAAGCATTTCCCCCACAATTAACCAGGCTGGTACCAGCCGCTGAAGCTCCTGTAATTCCCGAGAGACCTGACCAGTTGCAGGCGACAAAGAGCGTCGCATCGGTGAAAACGTCATTCGGATTGCGGCCGGTAATGTCAAATAGCTGCCAGTCATAGTCATCAGAAAGCACATTTGGAGTGATTTGGAAACCTAATGTACCTGCTGAATAACAAGTAAAACGGTACCAAAACGGGTTTTTGTCAGTATAACCGCTGATGCCACAGGGACCAGGAATATTTACATTTCCGCATAGCGGAACAGAGTTTTGGATAAAAGACGATGTGCCGCAAACGGGAAATGCAGTAGCGGGCGTTTGTCCAAGTATAGTGCAGGGTTGCGAATAAATTTTGGAAATACCGATAAGAAAAAGGGTGATAAAAACCAGGGAGTGTTTGAACTTCATAAGTCAGCGTTTACCGGCAGCAACGGTTTTAAGCAGATCAGGCGAATTTCGGAAAAAATAGCTAAAACACAATGTAAATCGTGGTCATGTTAGCTGAAGTTGTCTACTGCAGCGAATACATTTTCCCCGGAAGTGAAAAAATCACGTTTTGTAGTTCCAGGTTCAGGATCGCGGCTGCCACTTTGCTGCTGCTCAACCCGCTTTTTGGATTGATCTCGTCAATATGTACCGCTTCTTTTTCTTTTAGTATTTCTACGATGATCTTCTCTTCTTCCGTCAAGTCAATAAACAACTCCTTTTGCACCCTCGCTCTCCGCTCCCTGCTCTTCGTTCTTTCATCATCCCATCCAAGCAGCTCAACAATTTCCTTTGCTTCCGTCAGCAACACAGCCTTGTTGTTCCTGATCAGGGCATTGCAGCCTGCGCTTTTACCATCACCCACTTTTCCCGGGAATGCAAATACATCTTTATTGTAGCCGTTTGCCAGTTCAGCCGTGATCATGCTTCCGCCTTTGATCCCTGTTTCCACTACAATGGTAGCATCGCTCATGCCCGCGACGATGCGATTACGCGCAGGAAAATTGTGTTTATCAGGATCGGTAAAGCTTCTGAATTCGGTCAGCAAGCCTCCTTTTTGCCTGATCATGTCCTTTGCCAGGGCGGCATGCTGTGAGGGATATACCTGGTCGAGCCCATGCGCCAGTACGCCGATGGTCGGAAGTTCATTTCTTAATGCGGCTTTATGAGCAGTGGCGTCAATGCCGTGAGCAAGACCACTGACCACCGTGACATCGAGTTCAGCAAGATCGGTTACCAATTTTTCGGTAAGCTGCCTGCCGTATTCGGTATGGCTCCTGGTGCCAATAACAGCAATTACTTTGGATGCATTCAGGTTAGCTTCGCCGCGATAGTATAAAAGAACAGGAGAGTCATAACAATTCAATAATCGCTTCGGGTATTTATCATCGGTAATAAACAATGGTGTGAGCTTATACTTTTCAATAAAGCTGATCTCCTGTTCTGCTGTTTTAAAATCATTAAAATCCCTGATATTGTTTGCGCGGATGCTGCCAATGCCTTCCATGCTTTCCAGTGAGGTCCGTTTGGCTTTAAATATTTCTGCGGGTTCAAATTGTTGTAATAAAATTTTTGCCTGGACGGGACCGATATTGGGGATAAGGGTTAAGGCGATTTGATATAGGAGGTCTTTATTCATCTCTGCAGGGAAATAAAAATAAATAATACCTGCAGAGCTATCAAAGAGTGAAGACGGTTTTAATCCGCTAAATGACCCGTATGACTTATTTGACTTACTGACCGATCACTTTCACTTCCGTTCTCCTGTTTTTTGCCCGCCCTTCTTCCGTTTTATTATCGGAAACCGGCTGTGTTTCGCCGAAACCTTTTGCGGAAAGCCTCGGAGCAGCAATACCATTTGCCACTAGATAATTAACGACTGCTTTTGCGCGGCTATTGGATAAGGCAAGATTATCTGCCGGCTTGCCTACATTGTCTGTATGACCGCCGATCTGGATCTTTAATGCGGGATTGTCTTTTAATAGCTGGACCAGCTTGTCCAGTTCAACCTGCGATTCAGGTTTCAGGTCGAATTTATTTATATCGAAGAAAACATTGTTGAGAACGATCATTGCATTCACCTCCAGCGGCTGCAGCCCGATGTTTTTTTCATAAGAAGAATCGGGAGGATTTTGGCTCAACTGGAAATTATCAGAATAAAAGAGATAACCCTTCCTGTTTACATTAAATGCATAATCTCTTCCCACTGGTAGCGTGACAAGATACCTGCCATTTTCATCTGTTTGAACTTTTTGTAAAACCTGCTTTGTCGAAAGATCTATCAGTTCTACAGAAGAAGGCAAACCCTTCGTTGTTTTTTTATCAAACACCTGTCCTTTTACCCAAAACGTTTTAAAAGGTCTTACATCTTCTCTTAACTCAAAACTGTAAATATCCAAACCACCTCTGCTGTCACTGCGGTCACTGGCATAATAAGCCGTCTTGCCATCCGCAGCTACAAACAAACTTCCTTCATGATTGATCGTATTGATGGGAAAGCCCAGGTTTACCGGGATGCCCCAATCCCCGCCAGGGCCTTTCCTTGTATAAAAAAGATCTTCATCTCCATAACCCGGCCAGAAATCAGAAGTGAAATACAAAGTTTGATTGTCTGCATGAATGAAAGGCGATAACTCATTACCCGTACTATTAATAGTGGGCCCGAGGTTTTCAGGTTCTCCCCATTTACCATTTGGCTGCTTCCGCGAAACATAAATATCACTGCCGCCATAACCGCCGGGTCTGCGGCTGGCGAAATATAAACTTTGCTTATCGGGAGATAAACAGGGTTGAGATTCCCATTCGGATGTGTTTACTGCTCTTCCTGCATTAACGGGTTCGCCCCAGTTTTTTCCATCGAAGAATGCAAGATAGATATCGCAACTTCCGGCACCGTCTGGACGATTACAACCGGTAAACACCAGCCAGTCGCCATCCTGCGATATGTTCTGTGCACCTTCATTTTGCTCTGTATTGATATTTCCTTCCAGCGGTTTTGCCGGTTCCCAGGTTTCACCGTTTTTTTTGCTGTAAAAAAAATCTTCATTGACGGAACCAAGCCGCCGGGTAAAGATCAATTGCTTTCCATCGATCGTCAGCGATGGCAGGTATTCCGATTCATTCGAATTAATGGCGCTGCCCATGTTTTGCGGAGCAAATACATAGTTCCTTCCCGCGTTCTTCTTTGCATAATCTACCGCGAACTGGTAGCAACGCTTGCGATAGTTACAGGCTCTCAACGCATTTTCGTTTTTAGGCGGTCTTTTTTCCAGCAGCTCATTAATTGCAATCAACGCTTTTTCAAATTCACCAATGCCGGCAAGCTGGATTGAATAAGGAAGTTTATAGTCGATGGTGTAAACTGAGTCCATCGCAAAAGCCTTTTCATAAAGGCCAATACTTGTGTTGTAATTTTTTAATTGCCCATATACCCCTGCAAGTGAAAGATAGGCTTCCAGGTATTTGTTATCTGTTTCGATAGCTTTCAATAACAATCCAGCCGAAAGGGTAAGATTGCCATCCTCCGCTCTTTGCAAAGCCTGCTCGTACAGGGCAACAGCTTTCTTATTTACTTTCGACGGATCATAAGTTTGCGCAGAGGAAAAGAAATGCAGGAAAATGCAATAAATGGTAAGTGTGACCAGTTTTTTCATCGGACGTTTTGTATAGGCGGTAAAGTTAACATAATCCCGTTTTTAATAATAGGGCGAGCGGAAAACCACAGAGAAGAAAGCTCCGTGACTCTCTGCTGCTGTGAAGCAAGGCCGGCAGGGCGGGTTTGTTTTCCTCTGTGGGCATTCTGTCATAACGGTATGCAAATCTTCTTATTGCCGCATCTCATCAAAAAGCTGTTTATGAGTCGGGTTTTTTTACTGTTTGGCTGGATGTTTACTTTCTCAAGTACTTATGGCCAGGACCCGCGATCCTCGGACTGGCACACAATTGATTCAAACATTAATAAGAAAAATCATCTTACGGGCTGCAGTTCACCAGTGACTATATGCCATCCGGAAGGTCTTTATTAGTTACAATATGATCGTGGCGCATGAAGGTTACTTCAACAACGGTCACACCTCATTGCAATGCTACAGTAACAGCATAAGAGTACAAACTTGCCTGTGATCTGGCGGTTTTTGTTCATAAACGGTGTCAATCCTGTTGGCGTTGCTCATAGGGTGTGAGCGGGAATGTTCTTAACTTTCCTGTCAGGATCTACAGCTTCAACAAAACCAACAGTTATGAATAAATACATCACAGAATTTATTGGCACATTCTTTTTGGTGCTTACCGTCGGTTTGACCAGCGGTATGAATGCGTTAGCCATAGGCTCAGCATTGATGGTCATGATCTATGCAGGCGGACATATATCCGGTGCACATTATAACCCGGCAGTAACCCTCGCGGTTTACATCCGCAAAAGAATATCGCTCGGCGATGCGCTTATCTATATGGGATGCCAGTTCGCTGGTGGATTGATCGCCGCGTTGGTGGTCAGCCTGTTTATGCATTTACCGGAAGTTGCAGATCAATCAACAATGAATACCGGGAAAGCGATAATGGCTGAATTGTTCGGAACATTTGCACTGGCCTATGTTGTGCTAAATGTAGCAACGGCAAAAGGCAACGAAGGAAATAGTTATTTCGGCCTGGCAATCGGGTTTACCGTGTTTGCCATGGCTAGCGCATTAGGCCAGTTCAGCGGAGGCGCTTTCAACCCGGCTGTAGCAGTTGGTCTTATTGTAATGAACATATTTGAAGGTATTAAGATCTGGATTTACCTGTTAGGTTGCTTCGGCGGAGCTGCTATTGCTGCCGTGGTATTTAACCTGAATAATCCCGCAGAGAAAACACCGGCGCCGCCCGAGGCGATGATCGATTAAGTTATAAGTTGTAAGTTTTAAGTGGGGAGTAGTCAGCCGTGAATTACGGGAATTACTATCGAATGGCGACTGCCCGCTCTCGCTCTCCGCTCTGCCGTCAGGGTACATTAATATACTTATGTATCTGCAGGCTCAATTCCCATTGAGGATGAGCCTTTATGTAATCGATGATCAGTGGCGTCATCTGGGCAGCCTTGCTCCATTCAGGTTGGAGATACAATTTGCATTTTGGAGAAACCTGTGCTGCATATTGTTCAGCCCAATCAAAATCGCTTTTGTTGAAAATGATCACCTTTAGCTCATTGGCAAAAGGAAGAATACCCGGCAGGGGAGCTTTGAACTTTTTAGGTGATAAGCAAATCCAGTCCCACGCTCCACTCAAAGAATAAGCACCCGAGGTTTCGATATGTGTTTTTAAACCTGCTGCATGTAATTCATTGGTGAGTTCATCCAGGTCATACATCAACGGTTCGCCGCCCGTGATAACCACTATTTCGGCCGGTGTGTCTTTGACCATTGATCTCAGGTCTTCAATCTTCAACTGTGGGTGTTTGCCAGCTTCCCAACTTTCTTTGACATCACACCAAACACAACCTACATCACAACCACCAAGCCTGATAAAATAAGCAGCCCTTCCCTGGTGGAATCCTTCTCCCTGCAGGGTATAAAAATGCTCCATCACCGCGAGCATTGTTGTTTTTATCGTCTCGTTCGCTTCTTTCATGAACTTCGTGGTCCCGCGTTCGGCGGGAACGGTTTTAATTACTCATTTCACAAGACCTGTAGGTATTCTTCATCAGCGCCGCGATGGTCATTGGGCCAACACCACCAGGCACAGGAGTAATCCATGAGCATTTGGAAGCAACGTTTTCATAGTCCACATCGCCTTTCAATTTAAAACCGCTTTTCTTTGTTGTGTCAGTTACTCTTGTTATACCTACATCTATCACAACAGCGCCTTCTTTTACCATATCTGATTTTACATATTCGGCGATCCCGATTGCCGCAATGATAATATCACCCTGAAGGCAAATTTCCTTCAGGTTTTTTGTCTGCGAATGGCAGATCGTGACCGTACAATTGCCGGGGTTGCCCTGTCCGCTCAGCAAAATGCTGATAGGTCTCCCTACAATATTGCTGCGGCCAAGAACAATAGCATGTTTTCCCTTCGTGTCAATTTTATAATGTTCAAGCAACAGCATGATGCCATAAGGAGTTGCAGGTATAAAGGTCGGCATTCCTTCAACCATTTTTCCTATTGTGATGGGATGGAAACCGTCTACATCTTTGTCAGGACTAATGGTATTGATCACTTTTTTATCGCTGATATGTTTGGGCAATGGTAACTGCACCAGTATGCCATCGATATCCGGGTCCCGGTTAAGTTCTTCAATCTTTTCGAGCAATTTATTTTCAGAGATACCATCCTCCATCCGGACCAGGGTAGACTTAAAACCTGTTTCTTCGCAGGCTTTTACCTTGGCGCCCACATAGGTTTCACTGGCCCCGTTATTTCCAACCAGGATAGCTGCCAGGTGCGGTATTTTCTTTCCTTCGATGCCTCTCTGTGCCACATTGATTTTCAATTGGTCTTTGATCGCCTGGGCTGCCTTTTTTCCATCTAATATTTGCATGGCGCAAACGTACGGAAAGTTAGTGAGTGGGGAGTGGTCAGTCGTCAATGGTGAATGATGGAAACTCGGTCATGACTGCCACACCGATTATCGCTCCCGCTTCCCCGTCCGCATTTCCGTTGTTTTCTCGGTGATCCTGGGATAAAAAAACAATCCATAGACGTACAAACACCGAGGGTAGCATCGGGCTGGATTTTACTTTTATTTCATACAATATCGCGATGAAGAACACCACCCTTTTGATTATTTTTTTTATAACGTCAATTATTTCAAAATGCCAGGCTCTGCGAAGGCCGGTTGCCGCTTCTTATATCGCGTCAGGTACCTACAGCCTGAATCATGCGGATGTTTTTTCATTTAGCTCCAACCAGGCCTCGCTGGCGCAATTAAATAATGCGGCGATTGGTATTTATGGCGAACGCAGATTTTTACTCGGCGAATTAAGTATCTATCATTTCGCACTGGCTGTTCCCATGAACTCAGGCAATTTTGGAATGGATGCAAACTATTTTGGTTTTCCCGGATATAATGAGTCTAAAATTGGGTTTGCCTATGCCCGCAAACTGGGGAATAAAGCAGATGTAGGTGTTCAATTCAATTACAATGGTATTAAACCCGCTGGTTATGATAAAGCTTCTGCTATCACCTTTGAAGCAGGTACCGTTCTTCATCTCTCGGAAAAGCTACATACAGGCTTTCATGTTAATAATCCCGTGGGCGGAAAATTTGGTAAGAACCACCTGGAAAAATTACCTTCTGTTTATACCGCGGGTTTTGGATACGATGCTTCCGAAAAATTTTTCTTCAGCCTTGAAATGATTAAAGAAGAAGACCAGGATGTTAATATGAATGCAGGATTGCAATATAAACTCATCCCTCAATTATTGCTCATGACAGGACTATCTTCGGCCACCTCATCGGTCTCGTTCGGAATAGGATTATACCTGGACAACCTTCGGATTGAAGTTGCCGCCAGCTATCACCCACAGTTAGGCGTTAGCCCGGGATTGTTACTGCTTTATAATTTCAAACGCAAGAAAGATTGAAAAATGTCTTCTTGATATTAGTTATTGCAGGATGGTCAGTACACCGTTGCATGGCACAGGATATTCCACCGGCTGCAGAACAGCAATTGGAAAATCTTACAGAGACATCAGAGACAGAAACAGAAGATGATTCTTACCTGCAACAATTAGAGCAATTCAGAAAGGACCCGGTGGATATCAATACGGCCGGTGAGGCTGAGCTGATCGAACTTCAAATACTTAGTAGCGTTCAGGTACAAAAGCTTCTTTCCTATCGCAGGCTACTCGGAAAATTGGTTGACATCTATGAATTGCAGGCTATACCGTCGTGGGACCTGGTGACGATCCACAGGTTGTTGCCATTTATAACTATTTCACCTGCTCTTTCCGGGAAAGATGATATCGCCCATCGTTTAAGGAGCGGCGGTCATGTCATTTTGCTTCGTATGTCCCAGGTCCTGGAAAGATCCAAAGGATTTATTGAATCAAAATATCCCGGTTCGCCGCAAAAGGTTTTTTTTCGTTACCGTTATGCCTATAAAAATTTGTTGCAGTTCGGCATACTGGGAGATAAAGATGCTGGCGAGCGGTTTTTTAAAGGAGCGCAAAACAAAGGATTTGATTTTTATTCTTTTCACCTGTTTGCAAAAAAGCTCGGTATCATCCAGGCGCTGGCGATCGGAGATTTTACCGTTAATCTCGGGCAGGGTTTGATCCAGTGGCAGGGACTGGCTTTCAATAAAAACGCCGATCTCGCGAGTATTAAACGTCAATCGCCGACTCTTCGCCCCTACAACTCGGCTGGTGAATATAACTTTCATCGGGGTTTAGGTATCACACTAAAAAAAAGAAGGGTAGAAACAACAGTCTTTGCTTCATTGCGTAAGCTAAATGCAAACACGGTCGATGATACAATAAGTCATGAATCAATCGTTTCCTCATTTCTCCTATCCGGCAACAACCGCACAGCTGCTGAACTGGCAGACAGGCATACCCTTCAACAAATGACGCTTGGAGGTAATATTAAATACAACGCCGGTAAATGGCATGCCGGGATAAATGGTATCTATTATAATTTTTCAAAAGCCATCGGTAAACCGGATGAGCCTTATGATTTTTATGCAATGAGTGGGAAGACCTGGTACAATGCAAGTATCGATTACAGTTATACATTTCGCAATCTTCATTTTTTTGGCGAAGCTGCAATTGACAAGGATCCTGACAGGGCATTTATCAATGGATTACTGCTGAGCGCAGATCCCCGGGTAGATGTATCATTTCTTTACAGGAGTATTGGTAAAGGGTATCGCGCCCTGAATGCAAATTCCTTTACTGAAAACAGTTCCCCGGCAAATGAAAAAGGATTTTATATGGGTATATCCATTCGTCCCACAGCTGCGTGGCGAATAGATGCCTACAGTGATATCTATAAATTTCCATGGCTGAAATACCGGGTTGATGCGCCCAGCTATGGAAAAGATTTTTTGGTACAACTCTCCTACACGCCGAATAAGCAGGTGGAGATCTATGCGAGGTACAGGAATGAAACAAAACAACTGGACCAGGGTGCAGGGATCACCAACTATCTTGCACGGGTACGCCATCGAAACCTGAGAGTACAACTTAATTACACGTTCAACCGGTCATTAAGTTTGCGCAACCGCGAGGAGTTAGCCATATATAAACTGGAAGGAAATGATACGGGAAAAGGATTCCTTTCATTTTTTGATTTCCTCTACCGGCCTTTGCTGAAACCGTATTCCGGGATCTTGCGGCTGCAATATTTTGAGACCGGCGGATATGATGCCCGCATTTATGCCTACGAGAATGATGTGTTGTATGGATACTCCATCCCGGCATTTTATGACAAGGGCTATCGCTATTATCTTACCCTCAATTATGATATGACAAAGAAATTTTCAGCCTGGTTTCGGTGGGCACAAACAATTTACTACGATAAAGACAGGATCGGTTCGGGCTTTGATGAGATCAGGGGCAGCCGGAGATCGGAGATAAAACTCCAGGTCCGGTATATTTTTTAGATCAGCGCGGCGAACTTGGTTTTTAATCACATACTAATTTTGGTTTTGCGTAGGCGTCTATTTGCCGCGGATTCTCGGAAAACCACTAAGAAAACACTAAGGCCACGAAACAACACAAACTAATAATAGTGACTTTTAATGTCTTAGCGTGCTTTCTGAAGCCCCTGAGCACTTTGCGATAGTTCTTGTATCGCGAAGAACCGCAAGAATGCTCAAAGTCTCGGAAGGTATCCGTGTCAATTGAAGTCATGCGGTGTATCCGTGGCAATTTTTCAACTCCGTGGCGTGAAATTATTTTCAAACTAAGCACTATTGATTTTTGGCGATTAATCAAAAAACCGGAATTTTGACGCAGCAAATACATATTCGATGCTGTCTGATTTATACTCCAAAACTGACTGATCAGCTGATTATCCACCTTAATTAGCAAAACCAGCACCTACCGGCTTATCAACGTGTAATCTTTTTTACAAGCACTTTCTCTTCGTGATCCATGGAGGAACAGGAAACGGATCTATTTTATATCAATCTAAATCGAAAATCACATGAGAAAATCTGCCTCATTAACGGCAGTGCTATTGCTGTTATGCGCGATCGCATTTGCCCAAACCCGCACTATTTCCGGACAGGTAAAAGATATCAAAGGCGATCCTGTTCCTTTTGCCAACATTTCAATCAAGGGTACTAATACCGGAGTCTCCGCCGATATCAGTGGCAATTTTAAGATCGATGCCAGGACCGGGCAGGTATTGGTTGTCAGTTCGACAAGCTTTGCCGAACAGGAGGTAACTGTAGGTGATTCCCCCACGCTGACAATCACTCTGCAACCGCAGGGTAACTTACAGGAAGTAGTGGTAACGGCATTGGGTATCCGCCGTACAAGAAACCAATTGCCTTATGCCGCCCAGCAAATCACCGGTGATGAAGTCAACAAGACAAGAACGTCCAACTTTGTTCAAAACCTCTCCGGCAAAGTTTCGGGACTTGAAATTCGACAAACAAATACCCTCGGCGGCTCAACCAATGTAGTCGTCAGGGGTGTAAAATCTTTCGTGGGAAATAACCAGGCCCTGTTCGTTGTTGACGGCGTTCCCTTCAATAATGATAATACCAATTCCGCCAACCAGACAACAGGCAGGGGCGGGTATGATTACGGAAGCGCTGCAGCGGATATAAATCCCGATGATATTGAATCCATCACTGTGCTCAAAGGCGCGGCTGCCAGCGCATTGTATGGATCACGAGGCAACAATGGCGTTGTTTTGATCACTACGAAAAAATCAAGGAGAGGGCTGGGGATCACCGTCAATTCCGGTATCACGGTAGGCTCAATTGACAGGAAAACATTCGCCAAATACCAGAATGAATATGGAGCAGGTTATGGCCAGTATTATGAAGATCCCACAGGCTACTTTTTTTATCGCGACGTGGATGGCGATGGCACGCCTGATTTGATTACTCCTACTACCGAGGATGCGTCTTACGGTGCTGCTTTTGATCCAAACCTCATGGTTTACCAATGGGATGCATTTGATTCTACCTCTCCCAATTATCTTAAAGCCAGGCCCTGGATGGCTGCCGCGAATGGTCCCGCCGAATTTTTTCAAAAACAGATATCCTCTAATCAAAGCATATTCATAGATGGAGCTTCCGATAAAGGATCGTTTAAACTGGGATATACACGCAATGATGACCGGGGAATATTGCCTAACAGCAGCATTAAAAAGAACCTTGTCAATTTTGGAGGCACTTATAATATTACCGGTAACCTTACTGCCGGCGCCACTATTAATTATGCCAACATAGAAGGAAAAGGAAGATATGGCACCGGCTATGATAATAATAATGTCGCAACCAACTTCAGGCAATGGTGGGAGACAAATGTTGATATCAAAGGCCAGCAGGACGCTTATAACCGGACGCATCGCAATACTACCTGGAACTGGTTTGATCCTACAGACCCAGTCAATGGACTTGTGCCTATCTATTGGGACAACCCGTATTTTACAAGGTATGAAAGCTTTGAAACAGATACCCGCAACAGGGTCTTCGGTAATGTAAACCTCAACTATAAAATATCCGATTGGCTGAACATCATGGGCCGCGTAGGTCTTGACCAGTATGGCGAATTGCAGGAAGAAAGACAGGCAGTCGGCAGTATCAACATACCTGGTTACTCAAGGTTCAATCGTACTTACAGCGAAGCCAATTTTGACCTGATCGCCAACATGGATAAAAATCTCTCGCAGGATATTAATTTCAAAGCCCTGCTTGGCACGAATATCCGCAAACAACATACACAAAGTATTGATGCTTCCACCAATGGAGGGTTAACGGTCGCTGGTATTTATGCATTGAACAATTCTGCCAACCCGGTCAATCCGCCATCAGAGTTTGATGGCAAAAGAGAGGTCGATGGAGTTTTCGCCGGCGCTACGTTTACCTGGCGTGATATGGTTACTTTAGATGCCACTGTACGTCGCGATGCTTCGTCTACTCTTCCCGAAGGCAGCAATGTTTATTATTATCCTTCTGTATCGGGTGGTTTTACATTTTCCAAGCTACTTCCAGCTGTCAATTGGCTGACCTACGCTAAAGTAAGAGCCAATTACGCGCAAGTGGGTAATGATGCCCCGATTTATAGTGTACTCGATGTTTACACGATCACTACTCCATTTGGGAGCCAGCCTACTACAACTGTTCCCAGCACAAAGAATAACCCCATTTTAAAACCCGAGCGTACAAGCAGCGCCGAAATCGGTTTGGAAATGGCTTTCCTGAAGAACAGGGCCGGGTTTGATATTGCTTATTACCAGGCCAAGACCATTGACCAGATATTGCCACTGGCTGTTTCAACAGCTACAGGCTATAGTTCTAAATTTTTGAACGCCGGTACGATCGATAACCGCGGGATAGAATTAACCATGTTTGGAACACCCATCCAAAACAAAGATTTTTCATGGACCATTAATTTAAACTGGACGAGAAACAGGAATAAAGTTGTTGAACTGTTCCCGGGTGCCGACAATCTTGTGTTGGCAACTTTCCAGGGCGGCGTATCATTGAATGCAACGTTGAATCAACCTTATGGTACGATCAGGGGATCCAATTTTGTTTATACGAATGGTCAAAAAACAGTAGACAATGACGGCTATTATATCTTTTCACAGACCTCCAATGAAGTGATAGGTGACCCCAATCCAGATTGGATCGGTGGTATCAATAACACCTTCAAGTATAAAAATATCGCGCTGAGTTTTTTAGTCGATGTAAGACATGGCGGCGATGTTTTTTCTCTTGATATGTATTATGGCATGGCTACAGGCCTTTACCCGGAGACTGCAGGCAAGAACGATCTTGGAAGTCCTTCCAGGAATTCACTGGCCGATGGGGGAGGCGTTATTCTTCCCGGCGTGTACCAGGATGGAAAACCGAATGCATCAAGGATCGCTAATGAATATGGAACTTTCGGTTATGTGGTCATCCCTTCAGCAGGCTTTGTATATGATGCCAGCTATGTGAAATTGAGAGAGGCGGTGCTGACCTATAGTTTTCCCCAGAAAACAATATCAGGTTTAAAATATTTCAAAGGCATTGATATTTCAGTTATCGGCAGGAATTTGTGGATCATTCACAAGAATCTTCCCTATTCCGATCCGGAAGAAACGCTCAGCTCCGGGAACCTCCAGGGTTACCAGGGTGGCGCTTACCCCACGACAAGAACTATTGCCTTTAACCTTAAATTAAGATTCTAATATGAAAAAGTTATTCATCTATATAATCCCGGTAATATTGTTGGCGGCCTGTACCAAAGACATTACGAAACTCAACAATGATCCAAAGAATCCAACGAATGTCCCGCCGGCCACGCTATTTACCAATGCGCAGAGAAGCCTGGCCAGGACGCTGGTTTCTTCTAATGTCAATGTAAATATCTTCCGGTTGATCGTCCAGTACTGGCAGGAAGTAACTTATCTTGATGAAAGTCGCTACGATCTGAATACAAGAAGCATCCCGCAAAATTTCTGGACTCCTTTGTACCGCGATGCGTTAAAGGACTTTTCCGAAGCCAGGAAACTGATCCCTTCCCAAAGCCTGGATGCGGGGCAAAAAGCCAATGAAGTTGCCATAACTGATATCATGGAAGTATATACATGGTACTACATCGTGACGACATACGGAAATGTTCCTTACACCGAAGCGCTGAATATTGAGAATGTTTTCCCGAAGTATGATGATGCCGCTACGATCTATAACGCCCTTCTTACAAGACTGGATGCGGACATCGCGGCATTGAATCCTTCCGCAGAGAGTTTTGGATCGGCTGATATTATATATGGTGGTGATCCTGCTGCCTGGAAGAAGTTCGCGAATTCATTAAAATTAAAAATGGGAATGACCATTGCCGATGCCGACGCGGCCAAAGCAAAAACAACTGTCGAGTCTGCTGTTGCATCTGGAGTATTTACATCCAATGCGGACAATGCCGAATTCAGCTTTCTTTCTGCTCCACCTAACACGAACCCGATCTGGGAAGACCTGGTGCAGAGTGGAAGAAAGGATTTTGTGGCAGCCTCTACTATTATTGATACCATGAAATTCCTGAACGATCCGCGTATAGATAATTATTTTACTGTTGATGGATCAGGCGGTTATTCCGGTGGTGGACCTGGCAGAAGCAGTAATTATGGTACCTACTCAAAACCTGCTACCGCTATTACAGCTCCCAACTTCCCGGGATTACTGCTCGATTATTCCGAAGTAGAGTTCTTCCTGGCTGAAGCGGTGGAAAGAGGATTTAATGTAGGCGGAACAGCAATGACCCATTATAATAATGCGGTGACTGCATCGATTCTCTATTGGGGAGGTACGACCACTGAAGCCACAACTTACCTGGCTCAACCCAGTGTAAATTATTTGACTGCCCCTGGTACTTATAAACAGAAAATAGGCATCCAGAAATGGATCGCATTATACAATCGTGGTGTTGATGCCTGGATAGAATGGAGACGGTTGGATTTTCCGCGTTTACAACCTGCATTCCGTGCAGTAAGCGCGATACCGAAAAGGTTCACCTATCCTATTATAGAACAGAACTACAATACCGCTAATTATAATCAGGCTGCAGCCGCCATAGGTGGTGATGTGGTGACGACGAAGCTGTGGTGGGATAAGTTTTAGACGATACTTGATGCCGGATGCGGGATGTTGGATACTCGATGCTGGCTACTGGATTCCGCAATGCGAGCATAGCGATCAATTGGATGCTGCTAACTCTTCCTCTCCTTCGGAGAGGGAGTTGGAGGGTGAGGCCAGATGTCAGACGTCTCACTTCTCACATTTCACTTCTCACGTGTATGTAATCTCAAGTGATGTCTCAATAAACCGGGACATCATTTTTTTTCTCAAAACAGATATGTAAAGCTCCTGATTCAGGCATCACTGCTTTGTGAAGGATGAGCTGTTAATCGTCAGTGCGCGGCTTTAACAGAAACGACGTTTTGAATGATGAACGGCGAGTAGTGAGAGCCCGGAGTGGGGAGTCCAAATTTGTGAGTCATGAGCGCTGAGCAACCGTTCGCGCTGCATGACTATTGACTATTGGCTGGGGACTAGCAGCTGATGTTCTAATCCGATTCTAATACTTGTGAATCAACATATAAGCACTGTTAATGCCGTCCCTTATATATTATATATTTGCCGTGGTCTTGATCACACGCATTTTCCTGCAGACTTTTTTACGAGCGGTGTTGGATTGTTAAAATTTCTTTATCTTGGCGGCAGCTTTTTCAGCGACTTATATGTCCTTAATCACGAACCTTACCCTCCTGAAAACTGTAATTATCGCTTAGAATCAATGTTATTAAATCTTTAAACTAACGTTCACATGAGAAAAATCGCATCACTGTGTACAGTGCTGATGCTCCTATCTGCATTGGTATTTGGCCAGCAGTCCGTGACGGTAACGGGGCAGGTCAAAGATGACAAAGGAGAGTCTATTCCCTTCGCAACAATCCTGGAAACCGGAACAAGAAACGCTACAAAAGCAGATGCTTCCGGGATGTTTAGCATTAAAATCAAAAGTGGTTCCAAACTGACGATCACAGCAACAGGATTCAATGAATCAACTGTGAGCCCGGCTGCTAATGGCACCATGGAAAGCTTTTCCCTCACAACCAAAACTGGTGAATTAGCGGAAGTAGTGGTTACAACCGCTATGGGAGTAAAGAAACAGAAGAAAGAAGTTGGTTACTCCACTACCACGGTCGGCGCCAAAGAACTTACAGCAGGTAAAGCGACCAATATAGGAAGCGCCCTGCAGGGTAAAGCAGCTGGCCTAATGGTGCAATCACCTAACTCAAGTGTGACTAACGATGTACGTGTTACTTTAAGAGGTAACCGTTCAATTTCTGGTAACAACCAGCCGATCCTTGTAGTAGATGGTACTATCCTCGGCATTGGTTACCTCAACCAGCTCGAGCCAAATGATGTAGATAACGTGACGATATTGAAAGGCGCTTCAGCAACCGCTATTTATGGTAATGAAGCAACTAATGGCGCTATCATCGTTACTACTAAAAAAGGAAGCCGCAACAATCCTATCATCAACTTCACAAGCACAGTGAATGTGGAAAGCATTTCGCTGATGCCGAAACTGCAGAATGAATTCGGTTCTTATGGTGGTGAAGGTTTGGATGCTCTTGGTCACTCCAGTTATATTCCTTACGAAAATCAGAGCTATGGTCCCCGTTATGATGGTTCAATGGTGCCCCTGGGCAACCCGGTTCGCATCTTCAGACCCGATGGTTCTTTCTACGATACAGCTTTGATGATTCCTTACAAAGCGCTTGCTGACGAAAAAAAGAATTTCTTCGATAAAGCCTTCACTTACCAGAACGATGTATCGTTCTCTTCAGGTGATGCTACAGGCCAGATCTTTGTTTCTGCCGGTAACATGAGAAGGAATGGTACTACACCTGGCGATAAAGCACAAAGGAACTCTCTTCGCTTCAACGCTTCAAAAGATATTCATAAAGTAAGCATCGGATTCAATGTGAACTATGTGCAGTCGACTTTTGATGTCGTTGGGCCGGATGTGAACCAGGACCGTTCAGTTTACTGGACAGTATTGAATACGCCGGCTCATGTGCCCCTGACCAAGCTTAGCGATACGCAGAACAATCCTTATGCTACTCCTTCAGGTTATTTCAATGCCTATTATGGCAACCCCTGGTGGACAATCCATAACTCACGCCAGAAAGATATCAGGGATAATCTTATTGGTAATCTCAGGCTCGAGGTCAAACCTTTGAGCTGGTTGTCGGCTTCATATAATATTAGCTATAGCGCATTGTTTGACAAATTCCAGTACCACAGGAACAGCATTCACTATGACAGCTGGGCAAAGGACTATGCGGACAATGGGTTTGATATTTATCCTGCTTCTGGTGGTTATAAAAGTTCAAACTATCCCGGAGTTACTCAACAGGGATATCGCGAGAACTTCACAAACTCACGTTTGCAGGGAGATGCTTTGATCGATATGCATAAGACTTTCAGCAAATTCAATACAAGATTATTGCTGGGTCATTCAGTATATGAAGTAAGGACAACCCAGAAAGATGTGGGTTATGATCCTAATACCGGTTCAATCAATTCTTACGATGATATTTCAGTTTGGGGACCATCATACGCAATTGGTACTCCTCTTTCTTACAATGCTGAGACAAAGAGAAGAGCAATGGGTGTGTTTGGTGACCTTAACGTTAACTACGCTGGTTACCTTAATATTCACGGAAGTCTCAGAAATGACTGGGATTCAAGATTGGAAAAAGATAACAGAAGTTTTCTCTATCCCGCAGGCGACATCGCATTTTTGTTCACTGATGCGATCCCCGGTTTAAAGAGCTTCAGGCCTTTAACTTCCGGTAAACTCCGCGTGGCTTATTCTAAAGTGGGGCAGATCAACGTTAATCCTTATTCAACACGTGATGTATTCGTGTCACCGGCAGGTTTCCCGTATTCGAATTCTGCAGGTTCTATCTCTTCCTACATTGCCAGTGGTACGTTCAACAATCTTAACATCAAACCTGAATTTACAACAGAAAAGGAAATTGGACTGGAATTAGCCTGGTTTAGAAATCGCTTATTGGTTGACGTTGCTGTGTTTCAACAAAACACAATCAACCAAACCCTTGCTCTAAGCATTTCTTCAGCTGCCGGACGTTCTACAGCTATCCTCAATATCGGGGAAGTACAAAACAGGGGATTTGAAGCCGATGTGAAAGGAACAATCGTTCAAACGAGAGAAATAACCTGGAGAGCGGGTGTAAACTATTCTTATATCAAGAATGAAGTACTTTCAATTGACCCGGGTACCAAAAGCCAGCAATTAAGTGGTGGTGGATTTGGCGGCGGCGGTGTGTATGCGATTGTTGGGCAGTCTTATCCCTATTTGCAGACAACTGACTGGATCAGAGTTTCAGGAAATGCTACTTTGGCAGACGGATCTGCAAACCCCAACTATAGCAGCGATGCTGCACAATGGGGGCGTATTGTCGTAGATGGACAGGGCTTACCTCAAAGAGATCCTAATGTAAAAGGTTATGGTACCACACAGCCTCCTCACCGTTTGGGCATAAATACTTCAGTTAGCTGGAAGAATTTCACTTTCAGCGCAGTGGCTGAATATCGTGGTGGTGGCGTAGTACTGAATGCAGTTGGCGCTGACCTGGATTTCACAGGCGTTTCAGAAAATACGACCCGTTTCAACCGTGAAAAATTTGTGATACCCAATTCTGCTTATAAAGATGGTACTGGCAAATTTGTTCAAAATCAAGACAGGGTAACAAATACTGATTCCTGGAACTTCTTCGGAAACCTGTATAACTCAGTTGGTTCTAACTATGTGACCAGCGCTGATTTCTGGAAAATCAGGGAAGTAGCAATTGGTTACGATTTCCCGGTTAACCTGGTACGTAAGACAAAGATCATCAAAGCAGCTAATCTCTCTTTGGTAGGTCGCGACCTGTTCATCTTTACCGTTCAGGAAAATATCTGGACCGATCCTGAGTTCAGCAACACAACCGGTAATGGTATTGGTATCACTACCAATGGTCAAACGCCTTCTACGAGGAAATATGGTATCAGCTTAAACCTGACATTCTAAACACAATAATTCAAACGATATGAAGAAATATATTTTATTAATAGCAACAGCAACCACGGCACTCGCTGCGTGCAACAAGGGTTACCTGGATCTCAGTGAGAATCCAAACAACCCTTCCACTGTACCAGCAGCATCATTGGTAGCGGCCGCGGAAGTGAGGACGGCCAATATTATGGTAGATCCAAACCTCGCGACGGTCAATGTTTGGATGGACCAATGGGCCTATAGCCCCAACTACGCGGTGAATCAGGATAGCCGTGACTATAAATTTACTACCACATTCGCGGCAGGAGCCTGGACAAACCTGTATGCGGTTGCATATGACTACCAGAAAATCATTGATTTTGCCGTGGCGCAAAACAATCCGGCACTGGAAGGCATCGGCAGAACCATGAAAGCAATGCTTGTGGGATATCTTGTTGATTTGTACAACAATGTTCCATATACAGAAGCTTTTAAAGGCGCGTTGAACAAAGCACCTAAATACGACAACGGTAAGGATGTGTACGAAGCAATTTATAGTGAGCTTACGACAGCTATTACCAAGTTCAATATCGGAAGCGCTGTATTTCCTACAGCTACCCAGGACGTCATGTTTAAAGGCAACAAGAGTCTTTGGATCAAGTTGGCTAATACGATTAAACTGCGCCTGCTTCTCCGCCAGGCAGGAAGAGCTGACAGGGCCGCTTATATTGCAGGTAAGATCGCTTCAGATTTTCCAGCAGGTTTAAATTCATTCATTAAGGCAGGTGAAGGAGCATATGTAAATCCCGGTTATACAAATTCCGACCTGAAACAAAACCCTTACTGGGCGAGCTTTGGATATAATGCTGCCGGAACAAAGACAGGTAATAACGACTTTTTTAAGACTGCAAATTATGCTGTCCTTTTTTATACCAGCCAGCAGGACGACAGGCTTTTCTTCATGTCAAAGCCAGTCGGGACAGGATCAGGACCGGGCACCATGTATGGAATTTTATGGAGAGGCAACGAAATGGGATCGCAGGGAAATGGAGCTTCTACCTACTCCGATAATTTGAACAATGATCTGTGGGGAGGTACGGCATCGGCTCCCGCGGCTTATAGAAGTCCAAGCTTTGACCAGCCGATCCTTTCAGATTTTGAATCGTTATTCCTGCAGGCCGAGGCTGTACAAAGAGGATGGTTCACCGGCAATGCTCAAACACTTTTTGAAAGTGCTATGACCCAATCGTTCACTTACATATTCGATAGAGTGGATGGTGCTGGAGCTGGCGCAAGTTATTATGCCGGCGATCTTCTTCCGGATGCAAGAAACAGCTGGACAGCGGCTACCAACAAGATTCAGCTCATCATAACTCAAAAATGGGCTTCATTGAATACGCTGAATTTCTACGAACCATGGGCTGAATATCGGAGAACAATGGATCCGGTAACTAAAAAAGGCTACCCTGATGTTCCTCTATCCAGTAGCCTGAGTCGCGGACCGAATATTCCATTTCGTTTAAAATACCCCCAATCGGAGTATGACCTGAATGGAGCGAATGTAGCTGCCCAGGGCAATATCGATCAATTTGCAAGCAAAATCTGGTGGATGCCCTAATAAACCATTAAATGTGTAACAACATAAACATTAAAATTATGCGATTATTAAAACTGACAGCCGTTGTTGCTACCTGCAGCCTGGTAGTTACAATTACCGGGTGTATAAAGGAGCGCGGCAATAATTTTGTAAACGAAACTTCGCCCACTCCCAACACGGTAGATTTTAATCACCAAAACGAAACGGCCGCTTTGGATATCGTTCCGACGCCGACAATCTATAAGTTTTATGCTGAGTTGAACTCTTCTTATAAAGCTTACCCGGGCACTACGATAACTATTGCTAAAAACCTGGGATTGGTTTCTGGCGCAGGCGCCGATTTCTTACCTGATTCGGCCTATCAACTGGTTAACAACACGGCTACCGTAGATCCCGCAACGCATGTTGCAGAATTTCAACTGAAAATTTTCACATCAAAGATCGATCTCACCAAGAGCTTCGCAGTTGGTTATACTATCAGTTCAGTTACGGGCGGAGCTGTTATCGGAACCAACAAGAGCACAATCCTTATCGTTATTGGCGCCAAAAACAAATGGGATGGCGTATATGAACTAAAAGGATATCATAACAGGGATCCGTATACATTCCCATATGATGTTGAAGAGAGCATGATTACCGTAAATGGTACATCGGATGCATTTTATTGGAATGACGTAGGCTCCGTGGGTCACCCGATTGGTACGGGTCCCGGCGCAGTCAGCTGGTATGGTGCATCGGTTGCGCCGGTTATTGTTTTTGACCCGGCTACCAACCTGATCACCAATATATATAACAGTGATCCAGCAGGTCCTCCCATTACAATGTTTACAGGACCGGGAAGCGGTCAGAGTAGGTACGTGCCTGCTACCAAAACGATCTATGCGTATTGGAATTATAATGGCAACCCTTTGCGTGCTTTCTTTGATACGCTGACTTACCTCAGGCCGAGGGACTAATTTTTCAATAATTATTTAATAATAATCGCCAGGGTCGCAGAAATTGCGACCCTTTTTTATTAAGTGCAAAGAATTGGAATTTTAATGATGTCCGTCCGGGTAGAATCTAAGAATCTATTAATCCCTCTCTAATTTAAATTATAAAGCAATCAACCAGCTTCCACGAAATGCCGTTTACTCAATGAGTCTAAAATGACAAACAGATAATTTCTCAAAAGAATTTAACATGGTTTGCTCCATCAATATGAGGTATATAAATTAAATTTGTCCTTCCCCATTTTCGAACTAAAAAAATTGTTTACATGAGAAAGAAGCTTTTTGCAAGTGTAGGAGTAGTTTTTATTTTAAGCGCAGCCAATGCACAATTCAGTCATGGCGGTACCACCGGCGATATGCGGAATTTTGCCTCTCAAACATCGGTAGTCGTTCAACGTACCCCGTTCAGTAACCAAAAATCCAACACCATAGGTAGCCAGTTCCTCTTCAAAGACTGGGCAACCGGGATGGTGACCAATAAAGAAGGAATTAGTTTCAGCGGCGGATTGTTCAACTACGATAAAATAAACAAGAACCTCTACATTTTGAAAGATGATACGACGTTTCTTATAAATAAATTTCAATTGCAAACAATCCGTCTTCATGACGTGGCAGATAGCAATACTCGTTATGTTCTCGAAAAGATTCCTTCATTGAAAACAGATGATCTGTATTTTGTGGTTGCAAAAGGCAATAAGTACTCGCTGGTAAAGGAAGTAAGAACAAAGTTTATCGCCGCCGATTACCAGAGCAATGGAATCGTAAGCTCAGGAAATATGTATGATGAGTTCAAGGATGAGTACAAGTATTTCATCATCTTCCCCGATGGTTCTGCGCATGAAGTATCCTTGAAGAAAAAATCTATTAAGAACGCGCTGGAAGCCGAAAAAGATAAAGTAGATCAATTCTACAAAGCCAATCCCGACGAAGATCAGACTGAGAGTTTTCTTTCGCGTCTGGTTACATCACTGAATTAATAATAATTCGTTTCAATAAGGAAGAGACTATCTAAATGGTAGTCTTTTTTTTGCCAGGAGATTTGCCATGGATTCCCGGATTAAAAAGGGTTTAGCCACGGATACACGGATTAAAAGGTTTAAGCTACCGAAGCATGGAATATTTATTTCCATCCGCGTGTCTGTGGCAATTGCTTAATCTAACGATTTTTCGTCCTAGAGAACCATTAAACCTTTAGACCTTTAAACGATTGAGGAAAATTTCAAACTGAGTCACTACTTGCCTATCTTATCTTAATTTTGTCGTCTAAATACCTTGTATGCCCGATCAACCGCAGCAACCCAACCAGATCAATATAGAAATATCAGAAGAAGTAGCTGAAGGCTCTTATGCTAACCTGGCTATCATCACTCATTCCCACGCAGAGTTTGTGATCGATTTCGTAAACGTCATGCCGGGCACACCCAAAAGCAAGGTCAAATCCCGCATCATCCTCACTCCCCAGCACGCCAAGCGCTTGATGAAAGCCATCACGGAAAACATTGCCAAATACGAAGCAGCCAATGGAGCTATTAAAGATCTGGAGGAGCTGCAACTGCCGTTGAATTTTGGGGCACCGACTGCGCAGGCATGAGCACAGTCGATAGTTCTTAGTCAATAGTCGATAGTCAGGGGCGAGCACAGGGACTAATTATCATGAGAATTTTTCGGGGTGATTGAGCATAAATAAAACAAGCTTGGCGACCTCATCGTTTTCTGATTTAAACTCGTCGTACTCAATTTGGCTAAGATATTTACATGTTATCGCAAAATCAAGCCAGACCTGTGTTTCAGCATTCTCTGTCTCCGAGTCATTTAGTTTTGAGATGAAATAATTCTTATATTTTCGTCTTTTATAGGCCTCTACTATATTTGCGCATACAGATCGGGAGGATCTTCTTATTTGTGCTGTTAACCCGTATCGCTCCTCATTCGGAAATCTTTTAGATACCTGATAAATCTTCATAGCCAAGGAAAAGGCTTTTTGATAAGCAAACAGTGTTCTGTAGTCACCCATATGTTCCGTTTATCTTTCTATTACTAACGACTATCGATTAACGACTATCGACTTACAAAAGCCCCTCATCGGCGAAACTATAGTATCCATTCTCACTTACTATAATATGGTCCATCACACGTATGTCAAAATAGGCCGCTGCTTTCTTGATCTTCTCAGTGAGTTCCTGGTCGGCCCGGCTGGGCCTGAGGCTTCCTGAGGGATGGTTGTGGCAGAGAATAATGCTGACGGCATCTTCGTCCAGCGCTTTTTTGAGGATGATTCGGGGGTCGGCTACAGTGCCTGTGATACCGCCTTCGCTTATGAGTTCGAAATGCTTTATTTTATTGGCGCGGTTAAGAAAAATAACCCCAAAGACTTCGTGGCGGTAGTCTTTCAGGACTGACTGGAGGTACTCGGCGATATCATGGCTTGCAGAGACGATCTTCCGGTCAAGGGAGGCTGAGCCATGCCTTCTTCGTCCCAGCTCCAGGGCGGCTGTGATGATGACAGCTTTAGCTTCACCGATCCCTTTTATTTTCATGAGCTCTTTTATATGAAGCTTGCCCAGCTCATTGAGGTTATTCTTTCCAAGGGCAAGGACGTCCTTTGCCAGGTCCACAGCGCTTTTGGCGCGAGCGCCATTTTGAATCAGGATGGCAAGCAATTCTGAGACACTGAGGTTTTCCGAACCTCTTAATAGTAATTTTTCCCTGGGCTGATCGTCCTTTGCCCATTGTCTTATCGAGTACTTATGCTCTTGCATGATTTAACTTTAGCGAATATTTTTAGGTCATTGATACAATATTCTTGTATCGATTTCTGAGACATAGCAATCCAATACTTTTTGAAAAACGTACTAAAATCTGGACTCATGAAAACCAAATCCGTTACCTCTATCGGCGCCCTGCACCCGATCCTTTTCTTTGCCGTGATGTATATCGTGGTATTATTCTTTTCAATTTTTATCTGTTCGGCCCTTTTTTACAGCTGTAAATCAAGCCCGGGCAAAGTAGCCAAAAAGTCTAGCGCCCCAGCGCAGAAATCCACGCTGCCCGCCGGTGTTTCGACCGCAGTTGTGCTGCGTTAAGATCGGTTTCCAGGCCGGAATATTTTCAGCATAGCCATGCCTGATTGCGTCGATAGTAATATCTTCGCCGCACATTTTCACGCTATGCATTCAGCGAAAATTTTCTCAGGCACCGGCTCGCAAAAGCTAACTGACCAAATATGTAAAAGGTATGGCGCTCAGCCTGGAAAGGTCAATATCCAGCGCTTTAGTGACGGTGAGATATCCCCCGGTTTTCTTGAAAGTATAAGAGGCGATTACGTTTTCCTTGTTCAAAGTACCTGTGCTCCCGCCGAGAACTTTATGGAGCTGCTGCTGATGATAGATGCGGCCCGCCGCGCATCGGCTTACAAGGTCATCGCTGTTATTCCCTACTATGGTTATGCCCGCCAGGATAGAAAAGACCGCCCCCGGGTGGCCATTGGCAGTAAACTGGTTGCCAACATGTTAGTGGCGGCAGGGGCAGACAGGGTCATTACAATGGACCTTCATGCGCCCCAGATCCAGGGCTACTTTGATATTCCCGTTGACCATCTCGACAGCCACGCAGTTTTTATCCCTTACATAGAAAATCTGAGGCTGGAAAACCTTACCTTTGCGGCCCCTGACGTGGGAGCTACCAACCGTATTAGGGAAATTGCCAGTTATTTCAGTGCAGAAATGGTGATCTGTGATAAACATCGTAAACGTGCCAACGAGATCGCCAGCATGGTTGTGATAGGAGATGTGGCCGGGAAGGATATCGTGATCATTGACGATATCTGCGACACGGGAGGAACACTGGCAAAAAGCGCAGGTCTTTTAAAAGAAAAAGGAGCGAAAAGTGTAAGGGCACTCATCACGCATCCTGTTTTAAGCGGCAAGGCTTACGAGAATATCGAAAATAGTGCGCTGGAAGAACTGGTTGTGTGTGATACGATCCCTATGAAAAAGGAATCACCCAAGATCAAAGTGATATCAGTGGCTGAACTTTTCGCAGTAGCTATAAGAAATGCATTTGAAAACAGGAGTATCACCAGCCTGTTCGTGCATTCGCAGAGACGAAGCCTCTAGCGCGCCGCCTAAAAGAAAAATTGTCATTGCGAGCGGTACATTAGTAAAGATGCAACTATTGTAATTTCGAGCGAAGCAAACTAACTAAACTAGCAAAACTTTTAAACAACAATAAAAATGAAAACAATTACAATCGAAGGACAACTGAGGACCGGATTCGGGAAATCCCATACCCGCGAGCTCCGCTCTCAGGAACTGGTACCTGGTGTAATTTATGGGGGTGCGGAGGAGATCAATTTTTATGCTCCTGCTGCGGCTTTCAAAAATTTAGTGTACACACCAAGTTTCCAGTTGGCAGAAGTAAAAGTGGATGGCAAAACTTACAGGACCATCATGAAAGACCTGCAGTTTGATAAAGTGAATGATTCACTTATTCATATTGACTTGTTAGAATTGGTGGAAGATAAAAAAGTGGTCGCCGATATTCCGCTGAAATTTGTGGGTGCATCAAAAGGGGTAAAAGATGGCGGTAAGCTGATCGCCAAAATGAAATCGCTGAAAGTAAAAACTTACCCGAAGTATTTGAAAGAGCAGATCGAGGTCAATGTCGATAATCTGGAACTGAACGGTAATATCAGGGTAGAAGATGTGAAAGTCGACAACTATGAGATCCTGAATTCACCTCGTATCCCGGTTGCTTCTGTGGTGCTGACAAGACAGTTAAAACAGGAAGAAGCTGCTGCTCCCGCTACTGGTGTGGCTGCTCCTGCTGCTGCCGGCGCTGCTGCTCCTGCTGCTGCCGCGGCTGCTGCTCCTGCCGCCGAGAAAGGCAAGGCAAAAAAATAAGTTTACGGAAAGTATATCGGAGACCCGTTTTCCCTCAGCAATGCTACGGATTACGGGTTTTTTATTTGCTGACATTAGCGTTAATTAGTGTTATGAAATTCCTGATCGCGGGCCTGGGAAATATCGGTAACGAGTATGCGCACACACGTCACAATATTGGATTTGATGTTGTCAATGCATTTGTGCAAAAACACAAGGGGAGTTTCACCAGCAGCCGGCTTGCCTATACAGCCGAATTAAAATGGAAGGGTAAGATATTTATTTGCATTTGCCCCACCACCTTCATGAACCTGAGCGGGAAAGCAGTCAAGTACTGGATGGATAAAGAGAATATTTCCATCGAAAATTTGTTGGTGATCATTGACGAAGTGGCTTTGCCATTAAATAAATTACGTTTGCGACCAGGAGGAAGCGATGCGGGACATAATGGCTTAAAAAGCATTCACGAATCATTGGGCACTACGCAATATCCACGGCTCCGGTTCGGTATCGGTAATGATTTTCCGAAGGGAATGCAGTCCGATTTCGTTTTGGGCAAGTGGCGGAAAGAAGAAGAACCGTTGATAAAAATCAAGATAGAAAAAGCCGTTGAGGCAATCGAAATGTTTGCTTTTCAAGGAATAACAGCAGCAATGAACTGGATAAATAATCAGGATTTTTCTTTATGAGAAATGAAATGTATTACTTACTTTAGCGTCTCTGACCCCCGGTTCCGATACTTTTTTCGGGCCAAAATCCAATTGACATATTGAATAGCTGAATATATAGGATGAACAACCCTGTAGAAGTAATGTATCCGATGTATTTAAAAAACAACCAACTGTTATGAAGATCTTTTGCGTAGGCCGTAACTATTCAGCACACGCCGCCGAACTGGGCAATGAAGTTCCTGATGATCCCATCATTTTTATGAAGCCCAAAAGCGCGATGTTACAGCCGCATACTCCCTTTTATTATCCTGAATTCACTAATGAATTGCATTATGAATGCGAGCTCGTTCTTCGCATCAGTAAGAATGGAAAATATATACAGGAGAAATTTGCCAGCAAGTACTATGATGCTGTTACAGCCGGCATAGATTTTACCGCCCGCGATATTCAAAATGAATTAAAAGAAAAAGGATTGCCCTGGGAAAAAGCAAAGGCCTGGGACAATTCTGCAATCATCGGTAAATGGCTTCCTTTTACCGGTATCAAGAATAAAAAAGATATCAATTTTTGTTTGTATAAAAACAAAGAACTCGTCCAGCAAGGGAATTCATCCCTTATGATCCACCAGTTTGATGAGATCGTAGCTTATATCTCTAATTATTTTTCAGTAAATATCGGCGATGTCGTTTTTACAGGTACTCCCGCCGGCGTTGGCGAAGCGGTAGTCGGCGATGAACTGGAAGGATTTATAGAAGATGACAGCATGTTTACGCTGGAAGTAAAATAGTAATACCCGTTCAGTCATAAGAACACTAAAACCAACTGCACCCAGGCCATTCCCTTAGACGGAATGGCTTTTTTTCTCCGCCTTCGGCGGAAAACCTGTAAGGTTTTTTGTAAATCTTGACCTTTAGCGAACTTCCAAAAAAACCTTACAGGTTTAAACAATAAATTTGCTTCTTTCATTGCTTGCACTACATGACCGACAATCAACTTCTTTTAAAAGCTTATCGCCTGATGAGCCAGGTAAAGGTAATGGCTGAAACATATGAAGCCAATCGCCAGGTATGTAAGTATGTTCACTCTACATCAAGAGGACATGAAGCCATACAACTAGCGACCGCCTTTCATTTATTTCCGCAGGATTATGTAAGTCCGTATTACCGGGATGAAAGTCTCTTGCTTGGATTAGGTTTTACACCTTACCAGTTGATGCTTCAATTGCTGGCAAAAAAGGATGACATCTTCACGGGAGGCCGCGAATACTATTCTCATCCCAATTATAAAGAAGATGACAAGGCGGGTGTGGTCCACCAGAGCAGCGCTACAGGAATGCAGGCAATACCGACGACTGGCATCGCACAGGGCATTCAATTTCTCGAAAGAACGAATTCTTCACGTTTAAGAAAAGGAACCGATGGCCGGTTACCGATTGTAGTATGTTCACTGGGTGATGCAAGCATTACCGAAGGAGAGGTAAGCGAAGCTTTCCAGTTTGCAGTGCTGAAACAATTACCTGTTATTTACCTGGTTCAGGACAATAACTGGGGTATCAGCGTTACTTCCAGCGAGGCCCGTTCCATGAATGCTTTTGAATTTGCCGCAGGATTTAAAGGCATGGGCCGCATTCAGGTGGATGGAAGTGATTTTGAAGCTTCGTACGATGTAATGAAATATGTCTGTGATGTGGTTCGTAAAGATAGAAGGCCATATCTCGTACATGCACAGGTACCCCTGCTGGGCCATCATACAAGTGGTGTCCGAAAAGAATTTTATCGTTCTGATGAAGATTGGAAAAAGCATTTGCAACACGATCCGAATCCCAAGCTTCGTAAAAAACTACTGGAAAGGGGAATTCCAGAACCGGACCTCTTACAAATAGAAAAAGAAGCAGCTGGATTGATAGCGGAAGATTTCGCGAAGGCCGTGGCATCACCCGAACCCGATCCTTCGGCCGTCGCTGATTACGTATTTGCACCCACACCGGTGACAGAAGAAAAAGGCGAGCGAACTCCTCGCAATGCAGAAAAAGTTATCATGGTAGATGCAGCCCTGTTTGCAATTCGGGAACTCATGGAGGCACATCCTGAAACTGTTTTGTATGGGCAGGATGTAGGCAGGAGGTTGGGTGGTGTATTCAGGGAAGCGGCAACACTTGCAGAGAAATTCGGCGATCATCGTGTATTTAATATGGCCATACAGGAAGCTTACATCATAGGCTCTACAGTAGGTATGAGTGCTGTTGGCATCAAACCAATTGTTGAAGTTCAGTTTGGTGATTATATCTATCCAGGCTTTAACCAACTGGCGACCGAGATCTCGAAATCCTGTTATCTCAGTTGCGGCAAATTCCCCGTATCCATGATCCTCCGGGTACCGGTTGGCGCTTATGGCGGCGGCGGACCTTATCACAGCGGTTGTGTCGAGACAACCTTGCTTTCTATAAAAGGAATTAAAGTGGCTTATCCTTCCAATGCTGCCGACATGAAAGGGTTGATGAAAGCCGCTTTTTATGATCCCAACCCTGTGATCATGTTGGAACATAAAGGACTTTACTGGAGCAAAGTGCCGGGAACTGACGAAGCCAAAACGATAGAGCCTTCAAAGGATTATATTTTACCATTTGGAAAAGCCAATATCATCCTGCATGCGGACCCCGAAAAGACTGCTAACGGCGAATCTTGTGTGGTTGTTACTTATGGTATGGGAGTCTATTGGGCAAAAACGGCGGCCCGGCAATTGAAAGGGCAGGTGGAGATTGTAGATTTACGGTCATTATACCCACTGGATGAAAGCCTGGTCTTTGAACGGGTTAAGATGCATGGGAAATGTCTTGTGCTTACGGAGGAACAGCAGGAAAATTCATTTGCCGAAGCTTTAGCAGGGAGAATCTCCCGGGCCTGTTTCCGGTTTCTCGATGGGCCTGTTGAGGTTCTCGGTGCATTAAATGTACCAGCTATCCCGATGAATATGGGATTGGAAAAAGCGGTATTGCCGGATGGCGAAAAGACAAGGAAAAGACTTGAATATTTGCTGAATTCATAAAGAACTTAAATAGTATGGTTGATTGCCGGCAGGGTGAACCCAAAACTGCTGCCCGAATCTGATTCAGTTTTACCCATATGCTATTGATAAATATTCAGAAGGAATTCCTAATCTCTGGTCGGCATGTTTTCCATTTTTATTTGTGGAAAAATAATTTAAACTTGATAAACACCAAGTAAATCAATGCGGCCGCAATTAACCAGGCTGCTGCAATAACAAGTAAATCTTTCGCTGATCTGCTGCTCCGCATAAGTATAATATTGATGGCTAAACCAGTTTTAAATGACCCTGAAGGGTACCGGGACTCTACCAGTTCATCAACCATACAAAAAATAAGCTGCCCATGCAAAAGGTCAGGATACTTATGGCCACTGTTAATCGTGTTTTTTGTTTTTTCATCTTGCAAAGATTTAGTGAAACCACCGGAATTTGAACCATGCTATCCAGGAAAAGGCAATGAGAAGTGCCACCACCACTACTACCAGGATAAAATCCTTCCAACGAGTAGCTTCATCCCCTAACCTGTGTTTTTGATCATCGGGCATATCGAATCTGGTTATTACTTTAATTTATTTAACACAGCATGGCAGATGTCCAACGAGGTGCCTTGTTTACGGTGAAGCCTTCCAAAGAAATTGTCCTTGTCAATAGCTTACGCAGTTGCTCCCCGTCGTCGACAATCAAAATATTGCCTGGCATAGTAGACTAAGATAAAAAGTAAACCTGCCAACTTCAGTCATCCACTCTTTTTAGCCTTAGCTTGGGAGGTGTTCCTACCATCAATGGGAATTTTTCAACCGTTACATTGATTGGATCGAGGCCAAAACCTTTTTCTTCCGACAAGCTGATATCTTTTAGCCAGAAATGGAGATTCATGATTATTCTTTCGAAAAAAGGCAGTTCACTGTCCTGGCTCAGGTATTTTTCCATCACCATGAACTGGAAATCGCCCACCGTATTGCTACTGGCAAGGCTTTCATAGCGGCTGATAACATTTACTTCATTGTTCGCTACCAGGTCTTCCACCACCTTCCTGAACATCAGGTTGATCCTTGTAGCTACTCGAAACCCTAACCGGAAGTCTATTCGGATAATATCGTTGGGGATGATATGCTCGACCTTATATTCCGCGGTATACGGATCATCCATAGTATCCACATGAGCGAACCAGTAAATATCTGCACGCTTTGGTTTCTTATTAAGTATCGAATAAATGATTTTATGTTCAATCTCTTTTGGATTATCTGCACTCGTCAGGTATACCAGGTGAGTTGCATACTTTGGGACGGAACGGTCGTCACTCAGTTCCTGAATTTTCGGAACATAATGTTCAAGCCGTACAAATTCAACATAGCGGTTCTTGATCTTTCTTGCTTTGTACCATATAAACATCACTATGAACAATAAACCACCGACGATCAGGGCTACATAACCTCCATGCGGGAATTTCTGGATATTGGCATACAAAAAACTAATCTCGATAATCAGGAACACGACTAAATATAAATAGATGAAGACCGATTTGGTTCGCCTGATTACCAGGTAATTTGCAAAAAGAATGGAAGTGGCGATCATGCACAAGGTAATCGCGAGACCGTAAGCAGCTTCCATATTCGAAGCTTTTTGAAAATACAGGACAATTCCCAGGCACCCGGCCAACAACAACATATTTATGGCTGGAATATAGAGTTGGCCTCGTGCTTCGGTAGGATATTGTATCCGTAGTTTGGGCCATAAATTTAACCGGATGGCCTCGCTGATCAATGTAAAGGATCCGGAGATTAATGCCTGGCTGGCAATAATAGCCGCCCCGGTGGCAATAGCAATTCCAAAATAGAGGAACCAGTCAGGCATAATTCCATAGAAAGGATTAAAACCGGAGTTGATCATTTCTGCTGTTATCGGTTGCCCGTTATAATGACTCAGCAGCCAGGCACCCTGACCCAGGTAATTAATGATCAGACAGGTTTTTACAAATATCCACGAATACCTGATATTCCATTTGCCAACATGACCAAGGTCGGAGTATAGAGCTTCCGCACCGGTTGTACATAAAAAAACTCCACCCAGTATATAAAATCCGCGGGGGTATTGAACAAGTAATTTAATCCCGTAATAAGGATTAAACGCTTTAAAGATCAAAAGGTCATCGGCTACATGAACAGAGCCTAGCAAGGCCAGCATAACAAACCAACAGGCCATGATGGGCCCGAAGAACTTGCCGATAAACTCCGTTCCAAATTGCTGGATGAAAAAAAGAATGGTAAGGATCCCGATAACAATACCCACAATCGTGGGCTGGGTTATATTGGACAAAACCGGGACTTGCTTTAAACCTTCAACTGCAGATGTTACTGAAATAGGAGGGGTGATCATGCCGTCCGCCAATAACGCGGCTCCGCCTAACATAGCGGGTAGCACCAGCCATTTTTTTCTTCGCCGAACCAATGCAAACAACGAGAAGATCCCACCTTCACCCCGGTTATCCGCATTGAGTGTCAGGATAACATATTTGATAGTTGTTTGAAGCGTGAGCGTCCATATGATTAATGACAGGCACCCGATCACCAGCTCCGGGGTAATAGTTTTGCCGCTTACTATCGCGTTTAAAACATATAAAGGAGAAGTGCCGATATCGCCGTAAATAATTCCTAAGGCGATGAGAAGTCCTGCAAAGGATACTTTATTCTGTGAAGACATTAATAGGTATAATTCAAAAAACAAATGTAGAATCGAAAGAGTAAAGTCCGGGAAAAACGGGCAATATGAGCCAAATCTTTATAAAATCTTTATACGCTATACCGGCTTTTTACTCTTTCCTTATGCCTGGCGGCCTACTTTTGTCTCCTGTTTTTTCACCGATGATTGGGATTTTCACTAAACGGATCAACAAGCGGGAGCAATACCTGATCAGCTTATTGCTGGTATTGGCCGTGTCCGGTATTTGTTATGGCATTGCTACATTCCTGGGGTACCGCGTCGTTGCTTTTATTTTGCTCCTGACGGTATCGCTTATTGCCATTTCATTTGACATATTACCTGTTCTTCTTTCTGCTATACTTAGCGCCTTTATCTGGAACTATTTTTTTATACCACCCCGCTTTACATTTCATGTGAGCACGACCGATGACGTTATTCTTTTTATTATGTATTTCGTGATCGCGCTGATCAATGCCGCTCTTACCTACAAAATCAGGCAGGTTGAAAAAGCGTCCAGGAAAAAGGAAGAGAAAGCAAATACGCTCAAGCTGTATGACACCTTGCTTCATTCACTTTCGCATGAGCTCCGGACCCCGATTTCGACCATTATTGCGGCAACGGATAATTTGCAGTCAAGCAATGATAATATCACTAAAGAGAATAAGGACCAAATGGTTTCCGAAATTTCCAAGGCATCTTTCCGGTTAAATCAACAGGTAGAAAACCTTTTGAACATGTCGAGGCTGGAATCTGGCTTTATCCAGCCTAAAAAGGACTGGTGTGATATGAATGAGCTAATATACTCCACGGTAAAGAAAATTGAACAGAATAAGATACACCAGAAAATAACGATCAACATCAACCCTGATATGCCTCTTGTAAAAACGGATAAAATGATGTTGGAGCAAATCGTTTATAACTTATTGAATAATGCATGTCTTTATACGAAAGACGACAGTAAAATAAATATCATCGCGATCAATCATGCGGATGTGTTACAAGTTACTATCGAAGACAATGGTGAAGGATTCCCCGAGGAAGAGATCGGGAACGTATTTGATAAATTTTACCGGCTGAAAAACGCTAAAGCGGGCGGCACCGGGCTTGGCCTGTCCATTGTTAAAGGATTTGCCGAAGCGCTCAAGGGGAATGTGAGTTTAAAAAATGTATCAACCGGGGGATCAAAATTTACCATTGAAATTCCCTGCGAGTTGTCGCATTTAAAAGCATAACAAATGAACAAGGCCGAAATATTAATTATAGATGACGAAGAACAGATCCGGAAACTCCTGGAGATCACATTGCGGGCAAATAATTATACGGTCACTCACGCCGCTACGGCAAAGGAAGGAATTATCATGGCATCGAATCATCCGCCCGACCTGATCATACTCGACCTGGGCCTGCCCGATAAAGATGGCCTGGTGGTATTGCACGAATTACGGCAATGGCATACCAACCCCATCATTATATTGTCCGTTCAAAATGCTGAGGAAACAATCATCAAGGCCCTTGACAAAGGCGCCAATGATTATCTTTCAAAACCCTGGCGAACCGGAGAGTTGCTAGCGAG